>JACCDV010561824.1_pt1 | contig 37675 bp, 32 predicted proteins | sample 7446131 | NCBI WGS metagenome assembly JACCDV01 (sample SAMN15323448, study PRJNA562643) | freshwater metagenome | isolation source: river surface water | place: USA:Blue River Watershed | collected 2017-08-17
AGCGATCCACTGCGTGACAATGAAACGGCACCTGCACACAATCTGTATAGAACTTACGAGCCCACGGCTCGTAACCAGAAAACTCCGTTTGATTGGCCAAGCCAAATACTGAAGCAGTTTTATTTGGATTGGCTAAATTAGTCGCCCAAGCTGACTTCAATAAGCCCTGGGTTTCTATGATCAAGTCATAGTCAGCAAAGACGCCTGACTTAAATTGCTCTTTAAAGGCGATGTATTCCTGAATACTGCGGATGAACTCGCCTCGTTTTAAAGCTTTTTTCCAACGACGAAACGCCAAAGGAATGATGTTGTTGATACCAATAACAGAATCACCAGATGGCGAAGTAATGGTCTTGAGTGGCTCTAAAAGCCCCACATAGCCCTCTTCCACCACCCAATCAATCTGAGCTTCTGGGTACTTGGCTCGCAGATCCCAAACCACAGGTAAATTGTGCAAAACATCGCCCAAAGAGGAGAGCTTAACGATCAAAATCTTCATGGTCTCTATTTTCGCTTATGTTTGTGTCTGACCGGTAAAAATTTGAGGGTAAAATCCTCAAAATAGGACAATCAGCCCTTGAGCGGCCTCAAGGAGCTACTCAATGAAAGTAACAACTGAATATGTTCAAGAAAATCGCTAAAAATCTACTCTACGCACTTGAAATACCAATTCAGAAATCTACCAGGATTATTTATCCTGGAGTGCCACATGAACCAGAACCCTATCTTGAATCAGTATCGAAAATACAAATTATTAAGAAGTACCTTCACAAATATCTTCTTCTAAAAATTCATGGGCAACTAAAATTAAGAAAAGAATTTGCGCCCAAAGACAAGAAAATTCTATGGCTATACACAGGTAAAAGGAATTTTGGAGATGCCGTGATGGATTTATCAGGCAGATCTTTACTTAAAGATAAATCTATTCATATTGATTTATTAACTTTCCCCCACCTAAAAGAGTTGTTTAAGGATGATGATATTTTTAACAATGTTTTTGACTCAATCGAAAAGTTAGATATCACAAGTTATGAATTCATTATTCTTTCAGAGTTCAATCTGCCCTCAATAAGAATCAAAAGTAAATATTTTAAGAATATTGAATTTATTTGTTTATATGACTTTTTCTACGGTCCAGATAGAAATCAAATCATTTTTAGTCATACGGCCATTAATCAAGTATTTGATATAGGTCTTACACAATCTGAAGTTAGTGATTTTGCAAAACCATACTTAAATAAGAAAAATGAAATTGATCAGATAAAAACTAAATCTGAGAAAATTTCTATCGGCATTGGGGGGATTGACGATAATAGAACCTTCAAAAAATGGCTCGAAGTTCTTCTGTTGTTAGATGCGGATCCACAGAGTCCTTCAAATGTGGTTCTTTTGGGATCAGCCAATGGAACAGCAACAGCTAAAACAATTGAATCTCATCCTTTTAGGCGTTTAGTCATTCATAATAAGGTAAACACTCTTAGCCTATTAGAATCAAGAGCAATGATTGCTGAATCTTCACTGTATGTTGGCTGTGATGGCGGCCTGATGCACATAGCCCATACAACACAGACTCCCTCAGTTTCAATTTTCAACCAAGGCGAACCACCTTATTTGAGACTAACACAGTCATGCCATAGCTATTCAATTCATAGCGCAAGTGAGGTCAGTAATGTTTCACCAAATACTATTTATGATGCAATTAACCATCAACTTAAGAAATAGAAATGTATTCAAACTTGTTCATTAAATTTAACAATGCTTGCGTAGGCTGCTATAAGCAGTGCCCGGTAGCTCCTTACAATCGCTTACTAAGATGACCCATAACAACGAGAAAATTGGTCTTTTTGAAAAGATATTTTCTATTGGTCAATTATTAGGTCCTCTCGGACTTCTGATTGTTAAAAGCTGGATTGGTGGGTGGTTATTTCTTCAATCTCTCATGGCCTTAATACTTACATTTAAGTCAAATGCGGAATTAAAGCCCTTTTTTGTCAATAAATGGTCGGCATTGGTTTTTGCCACATTTAGCCTACCCCTTTTAGCCATTCTCAACAGTCAATTCTTGAATAATTCCTGGGAGTGGCGCTATTACGATAGTCCATCTCGTTTTCTTTTTGCGATTCCGTTAATCATGTACATATGGCAAAGCAAAATTAAACTTCAATCTTTTCTCGAATTAACTTTCCCACTTACCCTTATTGCTACATTTATAGCCTTACCCTTTCTTCCCAAACTTGGATGGGGTGCAGATTCCAGCAGATTAGCCACCTATTTTGTAGATCCACTTACATTTGGAAGAATTTCACTCACATTTGGGTTGGTGTCACTGGCGTTTATCAACTTTAAAAATAAATCTTTAATTAGTAATATTGTGTTGCTAATTGGCTTTGGCTTTGGTCTTTACTTGTCAGTTAAATCAGGAAGTAGAACAGGATGGCTTGCCGCGCCAATAGTGTTTATTTTCTTATTTGTCATGCATACACCTTTTAAAAATAAGTTTTCCTCAATATGCATTGTATTATTGATTGGTGTTACAGGCATATTTACCATCTATAAAACATCATCAACCGTTAACCAGAGGGTCAATCTTGCTATCCACGAGGTAAGCTCATACCAACTTAATCAACTCAATCCAGATAATTCGGTTGGAATGAGGATATCTTTCTACAGAATTGGGCTACATTTGTTCAGTGATCGCCCTCTTTCTGGATGGGGAGATAAAAGTTTTAAGGAAAAACTGAATGACCCACAAATTTCATTTTTCTCAAGCAGCTTCACCAGAGAGTTTGCTTTAAATGCAGGTTTTCATAATGAATTTATAACAAATATGGTGCGATCTGGGGTTTTAGGTTTACTTAGTAGCTTACTACTACTAATAGCACCATTGATCATATTCTGGAAACTGCTACCCTTTAACAGGCCATTGGCAATCGCTGGAGTCACTTATGTTATCTGTGAATTGATCAGTAGTTTTTCAACTGAGGTTTTCAATCTAAAATTTACTACCGCCTTATACACGTTTAACATTTCAGTATTTCTGGGCTTAGCACTTCAATCTTTAATTCAAAAATCAAATGAACAAAAATAAATACTCGCTGACCTTTGCCTGCTACAACTCTGTTAAATACACTAAACTGTGTGTAGATAGCATGATTGCTCACGGCACGCCTTTAGATCGCTTGGTGGTAGTTGATAACGGCTCAAAAGATGAAACAAGAGACTATCTCAGCACCCTACCTTTGGGCGGCAGAATCTTTAATACTCAAAACTTGGGCTGTGGTGTTGCTTGGAATCAAGGGGCCTTACATTTTCAATCCGAGTGGACCATTGTGATGAACAATGATGTCTTGGTCTCACCTAACTGGATTGAAAACCTCATTGGCGCAGCAGAAAGCCAAAACCTAAAAATTGCTTCTCCTGCCTTGATTGAAGGCAAGCTGGATTATGACTTTGCTGCCTTTGAAAAAGAAGCTCAAGCCAAAATGAAAAACGAGCACCGCATCGGTGCTCGTCATGCTGTTTGTTTGGCCATCCATGAATCTGTCTGGATAGACATCGGATACTTCCAACCCATTCCAAAACTTCTTGGCTATGAAGACACCATGTTTTTTCATGAAGCCAAGAAAGCCAACCTCAAGATGGCCATGACAGGTGCATCTTGGCTGCACCACTATGGCTCGATCACCCAGACAGCTATGAAACTTGAGCGTGGCCTCAAAGAAAATCAAAATCTTCCGTATAGATACAACTACCGCCTTCTTAATCAATCATGGTTAGAGCGAAAAATGACCAAGATAAAACGCAAGCGCCAAGAAAGAATTTGGCGAGATGAAGAAGTTGAAAAATTTGGCATCTCCATGCATGGCACTCGTGAGAATGGCAACTTCAAGTGGATTTAAGTGGATTTACGTGACTTCAAAACTCACGTAACTTAAGTTTTAAAAAGATAAAGGCTGCAATTAGCAGCCCTTTTTTTAATCTTTTATCCAACGAGGAGAATCAAAATTTTGGCGCATTTCCCCAACTCAAGCCAGCAGCATCCTTAGGATTCAAAATAGGATTAATCCCAACATCAGGCCAATCAATATTTAATTCAGGGTCATTCCAAACAATGCACTTCTCACTTGCAGCATGCCAATAATCTGTAGTTTTATAGAGAAATTCTGCTTCCTCTGATAAAACCAAGAAGCCATGAGCAAAACCCTCTGGAATCCATAGTTGTTTTTTATTGTCTGCAGATAATTCAATACCCATCCACTTTCCAAAGGTAGATGACGCCTGCCTCAGGTCTACTGCCACATCAAAAACAGTACCTCTAACAACCCTAACTAACTTCCCTTGAGTTTGCTGAACTTGATAATGTAAGCCCCTCAAAACTCCTCTCTTTGATAAGGAGTGGTTATCTTGAACAAAAGTAGTTTTTTTTTCAAGCACTTTTGAAAACTCACTTTCATTAAATGACTCATAAAAGAAGCCTCTTTCATCAACAAAACATCTAGGCTCTAGAACAAGGACATCTCTCAAATTTGTATTTATTACATCAAATTTCAATTTTTTTAAACTCCAACTTTTTGCTTATTTTTTATAAACTGAGCAAGGAAATCATGGTTATTTAAAAAAGATAAGCTTTGATCAATATTCAATATTGATTTTTTCCTCTTAAATAAATATGGTTTTCCGTATGGTTTTCTTTGGAAATCTAATAAATCAAAGTATGGTATGGCTAAGAATGGCAAACCGCCAGAGTATTTTTCATTTGAATATAAATGAGTGGGCCACTTATCATATACGCCATCAAAGCAATCACTCATCAATAAAATACCTCTTTCATCCAAACACTCATATATATATTTTAAGAACTCATCAGGCCTTGGAACGTGCTCAATAACCTCAAGGCAAACTACGGCATCATAATTGGAGTTGAGTGTATCTAAAACAGAAATATCAAGGGGCTTAGAAGAAAGTCTCTGGGCTTTTTCTATATTAATTTTTGCACATTTGGCCATCATCGATTGATCAAAATCTATATAGTCAACCTTAAAACCATATGATGCTATCCTTATAGAATCTACACCCAAACCATCTCCTAAAAATAATACCCTAATAGGATATTTACTTTGACTCTGCTTCTCAAAGAGCGCTAAAAGAATATATCCCATCATCAAAAATTTTCCCGGATCATTCCTAAAAGCCGCCAACTCAATTGCGAGACCTAAACCATTTTTATATAAAGAAGACATGGCTTCAGAATCAGAGAATGGCACAACATTAAATTTTTTAATGTCTCGCAAAACTGAACTGCCAAGTTTCTTTTTTTCAATATCAATTAATTGCTTGAGCTGACTAGTATCAATGGCTTGATCCGTTTGGGTAGAAACCTGAAAAATAGTATCTATTAAATCTTCCTCACTCAAGATATCCCGGCTCAAATCTGTAAAATTACTCCAACTAATATCCATCATCTTCGACGAATTTTTGGAATAGTTGGCAATCGCCAAATTTATTGAATCATTGATAATATTTTTTCTATTATCAATAGAATTTGTAACCGAAAAATTCTCATAAAGTTTTTTAGCTTTTAAAGAGTGATTCTGATATGACTTAAGCACATTTTCAATTGATAAAACGCAACCATTGATATCATCTACATCGTATAAATACTCAGAATCTAAAACCTCTTCAGGCCCTCCGGATCGAGTTGCTATCACTGGGATACCTCTAAAAAGAGATTCCGGAACGGTTAAACCAAATGGCTCACTAGTGGCGCAAACTAGATTAATTTTATTTTTGCCGCCAAGCAAGTATGGGTTATCAATTGCTCTGTGAAAAAAAACATTCTTTTCTTTTCTTATTGAGTACTGTTGCTTGAATTTTTTCTTGCCTGAACCACCATGCCCCACTATGTGCAATTCAGCATTTATACCTCTTAACTTTAACGCTTTTAATACAGTTAGTGAAAAATGGGTATTTTTTCTTAACGACTTAGCCCCTATTACAAACAATGTCAATTCAGAATTGAAAGATCTTTGAAAAATTGATTTAAGAAAAATTTGTACTTTACTTAAAAGTGGTATGCAAAAGTTATTAAAACTATTTTTCAAGTCATCATATGGCGTAAATGGGTACAACACAGATGTGCTTATGTCACTTTGATTAAAAAGACTTTCCGTATATTTTGAGCCACAAATTATGTGGCTTGATAGGTTAGATATAACAGTGTTATAAAAATTAGGAGAAAAACCTTTTGTAGTCAGATCAACATCAACATTGAGATTCTCATGAGCCCAAAATATATGTGGAACATTTAACTCTTTAGCAATCAATGCACCATGCAAACATACTAAAGTATTTGAAATCACCACATCATATGCACGAGGCTTTAGATCAAGTAATAATTGATTAACCTGGCTATCAGCATAATCAAATAAAAACTTAGGTAAATCCGGAGTTGAAAATCCTAAAGGCAAAGTAAAAATTCTTATGTTATTTTTTTTAAAAAAATGACATAAAGCACCATTCGATGAAGGAACCAATACATCAATTTCATAGCTACCTTGAATCAATTGAATAAGGTCTGTTAGTGCTTTTTCTGCGCCCCCAAAGCTACTACTGTGTGACACAAAAAGAATTTTCTTTTTTTTCATATCCACCTTATTTACTCTCGGAAATAATTTTTTCGAGGTATTGGCCATAAGCATTCTTCTTAAGTGGAGCTGCTAATTTAAGTAATTGCTCCGCACTTATCCAACTCTTTTGATACGCAATCTCCTCAGGACAAGCGACCATTAAACCCTGTCGCTTCTGCAATGTTGCAATAAATCCTGCTGCATCCAATAAAGAATCATGAGTACCAGTATCTAACCAAGCATAGCCCCGACCCATTATCTCAACTTGCAATTGATTTATGTGAAGATAAGCTTCATTCACAGTTGTAATTTCTAACTCTCCACGGGCACTTGGCTTAATAGATTTAGCGATATCACAAACCTGCTCATCATAAAAATATAGGCCCGTGACAGCATAGCTACTCTTTGGCTTAAGCGGCTTCTCTTCAATAGACAAAGCCTTGAATGTAGCATCAAACTCAACAACACCGTAACGCTCAGGATCGTTCACATGATAAGCAAATACGGTTGCACCGGATGAACGATCATTAGCCGCAGTTAGCTGACTTACCAAGTCATGACCATAAAAAATGTTATCGCCAAGAACTAAGGCTGATGGACTGTTACCTACAAATTGCTCGCCGATAATAAAAGCTTGCGCCAACCCATCTGGAGATGGTTGAACCGCATACTGAATACTCAAACCCCATTGAGAACCATCACCCAATAACTCAGAAAATCTTGGTGTATCTTGTGGCGTGGAAATGAGTAAAATATCATTAATACCCGCCAACATCAATGTTGAGAGGGGGTAGTACACCATTGGCTTATCGTACACAGGCATTAACTGCTTTGAGACAGCCTGGGTTACCGGGTATAACCGAGTCCCAGAACCACCTGCAAGAATAATTCCTCGCCTATTTAAAACTTTACTTTGAATCATTTAATCTTCCAAAATCTTAGTTAAGTGGATTTATGAGCCATATCTATAGACCACTAACACTCACATTATTAGTTATTCTTTCAACTAACTCTTGATGAAAGATGCTTTTCTTACTGAAATTATCACCATAACCAACCCCACCTACATGAACCCAAGATTTATCAATTAAGTGAATGATCATATTTGAATAATCATCACCTAAACTAATGACCGGCGCAGAATAATTTGCGAATTTGATTAAAGACTTATTGTTACCTTGATACAAATAAGGCCAATTTCTCCCACCAGTATCTATACCTCTTGAAAAATCATATAAAAAATTTAAAGGCTTTGAGGAAACTGATGAGAATCTATAGAAGCAATAACCAGCCCACAGATTCCAATAATTTGCACTCTCGTTGATTAAGCCATAAAAATTCTGATCTTTGGGGAAAAGATCAGCTTGATTAATTGGCTTAATTGGATACATATCATGATCCAAATAACCAAATGTTAATGGTTGAATTTTCTTAATAATTCTATGGAAAACCCAAGTCATTGCTAATCCATGGGAGCGATTAGGATGTCGGGCAAAACTATCTGGTAGCTCTAAATAGGGAATGCTATTTTTTTTACAAATTTCTTTGACAAGATTTTTTTGAAGGTTGTTTTTTGAATTATCAAATACCAACAAATGAAAGTCCTTAAGATTTTTTTTACTTAATTGAAATAGCCACTCAAGAACTTGTGGCTGCTCAAAAGCAATAACAACCAGAATATTTTGACCGCTCAAATGTTGATTGTCATGAATAAATTGGTCTTCATACTTAGCTTTTCGATTCTTGTAGCCCGTCAAAAGAACATCATTTCTAAGTTGCTTTAAAAAAGCTCTTAATGGCTCTAAGATAATCCATTCAGATAACGAAAAAAATTTTAAATTCTTCATATTTTCTTAAATTAACTTTTTAATGATTCTTCAACTACTTGCTTCACGTATTTTTCAACTTGATCTCGCCAATGAGGATATTGTCCAGAAAAAGCTATCTCTAACAAGGCTTTTTTAAGCTTTTGATTACTCAATCTTGAGTTATAGGGTCTGGCAGCAGATAGTGGGTAATCAGTGGCTAGTATAGGCAAAATATTCTCGGATTTAACCTCAATGCCCTCACCATAACTAGCAGCAGTCTCAATAGCAAAAACTGCCAAGCCATGCCAAGAAACTTCACCGTCTGGCACAACATGATAAATACCTGATTCAAGCCTAGATGCTGCCATCTGAACACCTACTTCAGCTAACCATTGAGCTGATGTTGGAGCCCCCAGTTGATCAGTAACTACCTTCAATTGATCTCGCTCACCCGCCAATCGCAACATCGTTCTAATAAAGTTACCACCATCACCATAGACCCATGAAGTACGCAAGATGAAATATCTAGATACATTCGATTGCTGATCAACCTCACTTAGATCGAAATCATCAAGCCCATCACTCAAATTACCAGAGGCATCAAAAGCACCAGAAGCATTTAAATCAAAAACTTCTTTAATGGCAAACTCACCAGCCAATTTACTCTGACCATAAACACACAATTGATCAACCGGCCCTACCTCATCCGTCTCGAGGTAAGCAGTTTTCTTTGTGTCAGCAAACACATAATCTGTTGAATAGTGAACTAAAATGCCGTGGGCCACACCAGCAGCATATTGAGCCATGATCTTGGGGGCCGTGGCATTTATAGCAAAAGCAAGCTCTCGCTGGTCAGCGCTTTCTGCTTTATCAACGGCTGTATAGGCAGCCGCATTGATGATCACTTGAGGTTGATAACGATTGAGGATACTTCTGATCGATAACTCATTGGATAAATCACAATCATAGCGGCTCAAAAAAACTACAGGAATATTCAAATCTTTCAAACAAACTTGTAGAGCACGACCTACTTGGCCATCACGACCAAACACCACAATGGGCTTACTATGGTCTAGAAGTTCAAATAAAGAATATGACATATGACCTTGTATCTAAAATTACTTTAGGTTACCCTAGGTTAACTCAGATTAACTAAAGTTGACTTCAAAAACTAATTGAATCTACAGAATTAATCTAAAAGAATTTAAATTTATTAAATCATTTAAATCGCTATAACTGTATTAGCTGTGTTAACTATATTAGCTGTATCGATGTATTAAAGTTTTACTTATATTGCTTCTTTAGCCAATCACGGTAAGAACCACTTAAAACACCATCGGTCCACTCTTGGTTATCTAAGTACCACTGTACTGTTTTGCGTATACCTGTATCAAAAGTTTCCGCAGGTTTCCAGCCTAACTCACGCTCTAACTTAGTAGCATCAATCGCATACCGGCGATCATGCCCTGGACGATCTTTGACATAAGTTATTTGTGATGCATAAGAGCTAGCATCTGATTTTGGACGCAACTCATCCAAGATGCTACAGATAGTATTCACCACATCAAGATTAGGTTTCTCATTCCAACCGCCAACGTTATAGGTTTCGCCCAATTTACCAGTTTCTAATACGCGACGAATCGCTGAGCAATGATCTTTAACATACAACCAATCTCTGATTTGTTGACCATCACCATAGATAGGTAAAGGTTTACCAGCAAGGGCATTCAGGATCACTAAAGGTATCAACTTTTCTGGGAAGTGATAAGGGCCGTAGTTGTTAGAGCAATTGGTGGTCAAAACAGGCAAACCATAAGTGTGATGCCAAGCACGCACCAAATGATCGGATGCAGCTTTTGATGCCGAATAAGGACTGTTCGGCTCATAAGGATTAGTTTCCGAGAAGGCAGGATCTGTTGGAGACAAAGATCCATACACTTCATCAGTTGACACGTGCAAGAAGCGGAATTCTGATTTAGCTACATCAGGTAGCTCTGACCAATAAGCGCGAACCGCCTCAAGCAAATTAAACGTACCCACCACATTGGTTTGAATAAAGTCACCTGGACCATGTATCGAGCGATCAACGTGAGACTCAGCCGCAAAGTTCACAACTGCACGTACAGCATATTTTTTTAGCAGCGAAAGAACTAAATCAAAGTTACCGATATCGCCCTGAACGAATACATGACGAGCATCAGTAGAAAAAGTCTGAAGGGTTGCCAAATTACCCGCGTAGGTTAATTTATCTAAATTAACTAAGCCTTCAGCAGCAGTATTGGCTAGCCAATCCAACACAAAATTACCACCAATAAAACCCGCACCGCCTGTGACTAGAATCATGATTTGTGTTGTTTATGGGAATTTTTATATTTTCTCATAATGTGCCACCCTACCCAATATTGTAGACACTTTTCATAACGCAATTTAACGTTGTTCTAATGCCATTTGACTTAATTGAGCAAGATGCTTGTGACGTCTAACTTGGTTATAAAACTCTTCGATGAATTTAGGGATATATTCATGACAAAACTTCTTGGGTAGTCTTTCATTAAAAATTTCTGACTTTAGACTTTCCAATTTGTTGGGTGAAGGTAAATACACTCATCACAGCACCCTGGCAGCTGGGGCTGTGTTGTAGTCTATATCTAGTCTTTGTTGACTGCCACCTGTCGTAGATGGGCTAGATGCACCCAGTCCACTACCTCGTTACCAGGCTGGTACCCGCTCACGGCATGCTGCAGCAGGGCGCGGATCAAGGGCACATCGTTAGTGCCTACGGCAATACTTAGGGCGTTGAGTTTATCTTTTAGTTGCGGCAAGCTTAAAAACTGCTCCTTCGCTTTCATAATGTGCGGGTGCTGGGTAGGCTCTGGGTTGTCGCCTATTAGCAGTTCTTCGTAGAGCTTTTCGCCAGGGCGCAGGCCGGTGATAACGATTTCAATGTCGCCATCCGGGTTTAGCTCATCGCGCACCGTAAGGCCCGAGAGCTCCACCATACGGCGGGCTAGGTCAATTATTTTGACAGGCTGACCCATATCAAGCACATACACTTCACCGCCCTGCGCCATGGCACCGGCTTGAATGACCAATTGTGCCGCCTCGGGAATAGTCATAAAGTAGCGGGTGACGTCGGCATGCGTCAGGGTGATGGGCCAGCCGTTTTTGATTTGTTTTCGAAACAGCGGCACCACCGAGCCGCTAGAGCCTAGCACATTACCAAAGCGGACTATCGAAAACGTAGTGCGGTTGCTGAGAGCTCTGCCGGCTTGTCTGTGCACAGCTAGATTTTGCTCGGCGAGGGCTTGAAGTACCAGTTCGGCAAGGCGCTTAGTGGCGCCCATGATATTGGTGGGGCGCACGGCTTTATCGGTGCTGATGAGAACAAAGTGACTCACGCCGTTGCGCACAGCGGCTTCGGCACACACCAAAGTACCCCACACATTATTGCGTACGCCCTCGGCAGGATTGTGCTCGACTAGAGGTACATGCTTATAGGCGGCGGCGTGATACACCGTGTGGGGTTTCCAAGTTTCCATGATTTCTTGGATACGTACCTCATCGCAGACAGAAGCGAGCAAAGGCACCAGCTCCACCCCTTCGAAGATAGCCTCTAGCTCCTGGTGAATTTGGTAGAGGGCAAATTCGCTCATTTCCACCAGCAGCAACTGTTTAGGATTTGTGCGCAAAATTTGGCGGCACAACTCGCTGCCAATGCTGCCGCCAGCGCCAGTAACTACAACCGTTTTACCATGGGTATTGGCATTTAAAAGCTGTGAATTGGGCTGTACAGAGTCACGCCCAAGAAGGTCCTCAATATCAAGGTCTTTGATGTCTGAAATACTCACCAGTCCATGTGCCAAATCACTCATGTTGGGTAGAGTTCGCACTTGTAATTTGTAGGGTGCAAGTGTGTTTAAAATTTGATTACGCTTTGATCTACTAGCGGATGGCAACGCAAGTAGAATAAAAGTAACACCCACCTTTTCTACAAGCCCTTTTAAATCATCTACGCCATAAACATGAAGGCCATTAAGCACATGGCCATGCAAGCGTATATCATCGTCCAAAAAACCCACCACTTGTATTTCGTGGCTGTTGGACATGGCCAACCCAATTTGACGACCGGCATTACCGGCTCCGTAAATCAACATTTTGGGTAAACTGGCCTTTATTAGCTGCCGCTCATATTGACCACCTAACCAATACCTAGCAAACACCCGCGATGCACCCACTAAAAACAATAGCAAAATAGGCTGAATGATGCCCACCGTTCGCGGTAGGCCCTCAAATCCCATGAACGTTATTACGGTCATATAAACTAAGCCGTACAACAGTGTAGCCTTAGCTACAGTTATTAATGCTCCCCAGCCTACATACCTAAAAATAGCGCGATAAAAACCTTGCGTGAAAAAAATGGGTAGGGCTATAGCCACCGATAAGGTGACTGCCAACCAAATACTCCAAGGCCCCGGGTTCAGTAAAAAAACCCACTCACCCAACCGCAAATAAAATGCTAGCAATACACTGAGTACACACAAGCTGCCGTCTATAGCCAGCACCAGCAGCTGTTTAAACGTACGAGGCAGCTTAACAGCAGCTTGTATAATTTGAACTCTCATGCTTGCGCCTCAGACAGCACTTTCTGCAAAGTTTTTACAGTCTTGATCATATCGAATTGTGTGAGCGTGGGGTGCACCAAAAGCATGATTGACGTTTCACCTAGCTGTTGGGCTACAGGCAATCGGTTGCCCGGGCGCCAGCCGGTGGCATCAAATGCTTTTTCTAAATACACCTCGCTGCAGCTGCCTTGATAGCAGGGCACACCTTCAGCATTGATAACCTCTATAATCCGATCGCGGTTCCAGCCGGGGGCTAGGTTTTCTGGGCGGATATAGGCGTAAAACTTGTACTGAGCATGAACGCAGCCCGTAGCGCTCTTGGCATTAGACTTTCTGCTATCGAAGCCACAACCCAAAGTACACCCACTGCAACCCTGCTGCGGCAAGCGCATAGGGCCACTTTGTCCTGAAAATGGTTGTAAGGTGGCAGACAACATTGCCGCATTAGTTTGGCGGCGTACCGTCCACTCGACCAAGCGTCGAAGCTGAATGCGCCCAATCGTCGCCTGCATTTCCAACATGCGCCAGTTGCTACCAAAGCTTTCGTGCAGCCACCTAAAGCCTAGGGGATGCTGGCGCTCGTACACCGCTTCATAACTCTTGCCGTGGTCTTTGAAACTCCACATGACCCGCCAGAGGGCTTCGTCGCAGGTGGTTACCATACCGCCTTCGCCACCCGTGGTCATGATCTTATCTTGACAAAAGCTCCATGCGCCCACATGCCCGATGCTGCCGACACTGCGCCCCTTATAACGTGCGCCATGCGCCTGTGCGCAATCTTCAATGACCTTCAAGCAATGTTGCTCGGCTAATGCCATGATCGGGTCCATATCACAGGGCCAACCAGCCAAGTGCACGCAAATAATCGCCTTGGTGCGCGGCGTCAGCACCGCCGCAATGGTCTGCGCGGTGATATTGCCAGTATCTGCATCCACATCACTAAATACCGGGGTCGCACCCACGCTCACCACACAGGACACGCTGGCAATAAAAGTACGCGGTGTCACTACCACCTCGTCACCAGGGCCGATACCTAGAGCTTTGAGTGCCAGCTCCAAAGCTAAGGTGCCGTTAGCCAGTGCCACCGCATGCGGGACACCGCACCAAGCGGCAAACTCTTTTTCAAACTCACGGCACTCTGTGCCGGTCCAATAGTTAACCTTGTTGCTCATAACAACGCTGGCAACTGCATCGGCTTCCTCAGATGTAAAACTAGGCCACGGGGGAAACGGGGTATTCAGCATAAAAATTCTTTAGTCTTTGACCAACGGTTTTGCCGGGTTACCTACCACTATGGTCCCTGCCGGTAGGCTTTTAGTAACCACGGCGCCCATACCCACCACGACACCCCGACCAATGACGAGCGGTGCACCAGGTTGACCTTGCTTGATTATGGCACCTGCACCAATATAAGCATGGTCTTCAATCACCACATTGCCGTTGCACTTGACCCCGGGAGCGAAAGTGACAAAGTCGCCGATTATACAATCGTGCTCCACATAGCTATAGAGATTGGCATGAAAATGTTGCCCAATACGAATGTTACTGGTTAGTGTCACAAAGGGGCTGAGGATAGCTCCTTGACCTAACTGTACCTCTTCCATCTGAACCACATTGACCGCGCGCACCTCAAAAAACCCTATACCCTCCGCTGCACACTGCACAGCCAAGCGCTCCCTTGTTTGGCTGTTGGCGATGGCGATACACACATGACGACTACTAGACTCTTCATTCATCCACTGAGCATAAGTAAGTACCCGATGACCATTTACGTTGGCTGCTAGTGAATTATCATCCAAAAACACCAAATCGGCCTCGCCTGTTTTTAAGATGGGGAGTAGCTGTTGCTGAGCCAAGGGCATCACTCCACGGCCGCAACCACTAGCCCCAAAAATAGCGTAGCGTTTCATATCGCAGAGTCCTTTTTGGGATGACTGCCAGTAAACCTCGTCATGGTTGCCTCCCCTTCGGCGCTAATGCCGTGCCGCTGGAATACCTTGCGGATGGTAAGCCATAAAATGCGGATGTCAAGCCAAAAGCTGCGGTTATCCACGTACCAAACATCCAGCTCAAACTTATCTTCCCAATTAATGGTGTTACGGCCATTAATCTGAGCCCAGCCAGTAATACCAGGGCGCACCTCGTGGCGGCGAGCTTGATCAGTGGTGTAGAGAGGTAGGTATTCCATCAACAGCGGGCGGGGCCCCACCAAGCTCATGTCACCCTTAAGCACATTCCACAACTCAGGTAACTCATCTATGCTGCTGGCACGCAAAAACTTTCCAAAGGGCTTCAGGCGCTGAGCGTCCGGTAAAAGCTTTCCGTCGGCCCCCCGCTGGTTTGTCATAGTTCGGAACTTCACCATCTCAAACGCTTGCCCACGAAAACCAGGACGAAGTTGTCTAAATAAAACTGGTGAGCCGATTTTAATGCGGACCGATAAAGCTACTACCAAAATCAGAGGCAAAAAAAATACCGATGTGAAAATTACAATCACACAGTCTGTAAAACGTTTTAGAAGATCCATTTCATACACCTAATTTCTCAAGGCTACAGTTGGAAGCGAGCTAGACGCAACCAATCCTGCAGAAATGACTGTTGCGAGTGAAAGATAAGTATCGCCAGACAATAAAGAGTATGGTAATAGAATGGCCAATGCAAATGTACTTCCATTAAGTAAGCCAGCCCTACCGCTGAATTTGGCAATTTTAAGAAGGCTGGCGTAAAAGAAAAGTGAAAGCAACAATCCAGCAATCCCAAATGATATCCAGAAGGAGATAATCGGAGAATGTGGATAGTCTATAGTTTTACATTCACTAAAATGACAAGAGAATTCATTATGATAATCGAGGCCACTACCAAGCAAATATCCATTTGCTCGAATCATATCAATTCCGAATGCCCAGCGGTCAAGTCTCGGCGTTAGACCAAATTTTTTATCATTAATTACTGAGCCGATCAATAATGGAACCCCCACTGTGCGGGGAATCAAATCTGGGCCAATTGAATTAACTGAATCAGTTTGACTGGTTGCATCTAAACCGGTGGAAACTTGTGCCAAAACTATAATTTCTGTACGGGGTGAAATAGGAACTAATTTGCTAGATGCGGAAATCATCATAAAAATTACAATTACAAATGAGGATGTAATTGCAACAAAGCGGGCAACCGACATCCATTCATTACGCAAGTATCCACACGTGATCCACATAACAAGAATAACTGGTACAGAAATAAAAAATCTTCTTGAACCTGAATAGTATGCGGCACTTAGCACAACTGATAAACAAATTGAATAAAACAAAATATAACGAAGTTTGCGCGTAGTTGTTAAAAGCCATGAGAAACCCACGCAGGCAAGAAGCATGTAGGTGGCAAAATTATTATAATCCCCACAGAATGAACTCCCCTGAGGGTAATCACCACCGCAGCCAATGAGGAATCTAAAAGTAATTCCTTTTATTTGGAGCCAATACTTAATTAGACCAAGGGTACCAAAACATACTGCAGAGAAGCAGAGAAGCAGGAAAAAACCTTCAGATATTTTCTGTGTCCTTAGATTTCGATCCGAATCTGATAGATAAATAACAACCAACAAGATTGCTACGATCACATTACTAATAGTTTCCATCTTAAAATCACTATCCGAAACGCTGACGGCGCAGATTAGCGCAAAAGAAGCAGCATAAACAGCAACTAAAAAAGCATTTACAGATAGGTAATTACGAAAATCTATGCCATGTTTCAAAACATGAATGAGCAACGGTAGAATAACTATAAATGCAAAATATTTAACCTGAAATGGGTTGGCAATAAACGGGAAAGTCAATGCAGCACCCACGAGCCAACCTCGACCAGATGGATTATCAAAAATCAGGAGGAATTTACCTTTGAAATACTTCACATGTTATGGTTTAGAAGATTCAATATAAGATTTAAAATCCAATAATGCTACATTAGGTTTTAAAAAACGCGTTCCAAGGTCATTTTTTGAATTGTGACTTGTGAACGGCCCACATGCTCGACACCTATACGAATTTTTTGCGTTGAAGGTTCAAGCTTAAAACGTCGCGCAAACTGAGTTTGCACACCCATCGCGGACAAAGAGATATCTCCAATACGATTAGGACTATCGTGGACAATTGTCGGTTGTATCACCGAAATATTTTGATCATCAAATTGTTGTAACCACAATACCACATACCCTTCTCCTTCTAGGTTCATTCGTACTAAATACTCCCCCCCAGGTTGAACATCGATGAAAGTACTATATCTGCCGCCAATTATTCCTGGGCCTAGTCCTGTAGCAAGCATCACACTATAATCACGGTGAAAAATCGGAAGCGACGATGCTGATTGGCCACCTTTGAACTCTTCCGGACCAAACCCAAACGCACCTGTAGCTTTTCGGCCTCCTACTCGCAATTGTAGCGTGCGGGTCCAAGGAATACTTCCAGGTGTGAGGTCCTGTAACTCTCCACTCCTTTGGCCAGCATTTTCTAGTATATACAACTGCGTCATGCCAGAACTGTAAACGAGGCGGCTCAAACTAGGGTCCGCCAGTATCGATAAAAGGCTTGAGTTGTAAACGGGCGGCAAGGAATAATCGGTCATGAAAACATGTCGAATTCCAAGTTTTCCCAGCATTTGCAGCGCGATTACAGGATCTTTTTCCCGGTAAAAGGGCAATAGACTCGGGTCTAGAAAGCTGATCATACGACGGTCAGCGTAATACATATCGGCTGGCCGCATTGAGAGCACCTTTGCATCATCAGGTACTATTTCAGTAATTTTTTTTACAACATTTATTGAAGGAAAGTGCCGCAATAACCAATCAGACCGGGAGAGGTTCTTGTCGAGCGGAACCGGCCACTGCTTTTCCTCTGTGAATGCGCTCACTTCCGGCAGAGGAACAACATGACGCCAGCGGTAATACCAGCCTACGACGATAATCTGCAACAACAAAATCAAAGTTAGCACAAAATATGCGCCAAAAACCGCATCCTTTGCGGCCCGGCCAGCAGAGATGTCGTTAATACGTTTCCATCCAAATGTCGCCAGACTGTGCAGGAAGTAGGCGCCACCTAACGCAAGCATTGGTGAGATAACCAGCATGTAGCGCTCATTACGTATCATCAAATCTATGCCCAACACAACTGAAAATACTACGCCGATATGATACGTTAGCAATATTGCTAAACCCAGCCAGAGGACTGTATCCCGTTCATTCGTCTCACCCAGACCATTAACAATAACCCTCAGCAGATTTTCAACTGTCTGACGGAACATGAAAAGGAAGAACCCGCCAGCACCCAACCAAAACAGCCAGCCATAAGCTTCAAAGCTAAACCACCCCTTAAACAGACCATACTGGATGATGGCAGTGTTGTGATCCAACCCGCGCGCAAATGCAAAATAACTGCCAAAGTCAAGCTCAGGCATGGCAAAAACTTCAGGGGTGTCACTGATTGGCGAACCAAACAACAAAAAATTGCGTAAATAGGGCCAGCCGCCAATCAGCAAAGCTGCAACTAAACCAACTGCCCCTGTTCTAGCACTCTTTAGCGAGCCTCTTAACCCGTATTGGAAAGCAATAGCTGCTACCACGAGAGGGATAAACAAAATAGCTTGGGAATGAGTCCAAAGAGTTAACCCCAGAACGCCGCCCAAGACTGTACCATATTGGCGATGAGATGTTTTTAGCCCCGTCATGCTAGCGAGCAATAACACCATGCCGCTTACAGGAAGGGCATCAATCAAAGCAGAATCTGCGCCCAGAAAGAGCAATGGGGTGGAAATCATTAGGAGCCCAGCCAGCACACCGATATTCGGGCCCTGTAACTTACCAAGCTTAACTGTCATGTACACGGCGGTAATCAAAAACCAAGGGGCAATTAAGCGCATGAGGCCCGGCTCATCGGCATGCCCTTGTAATACCGACACCATATAGATCATTGAAACATATAGCGGAGGGTGAGTCCAGGGCGCAAAAAATCCTGATAAGTTCGACTCTGAATTCAGTAAAGGATAGTCTACCAAGCTGCGCACATGAAAGATTTCCCGCCCCACCGTTGCATACTCGAGGGCATCATTTTGCAGCAACGGTATGCTTACCGCATTAATTAGTAGCAAAGCTACCCAAGCTAGCAGCATACCAATCAATAGGATCCCAGTCATTTCACTCCGTAGCTTTATCACTGGCTCGGCACGGAAAGGCTTAAAATTAAGCAACGCGCCTAGACCAAGAAAAATAAATGCGCAAAATGTATGTAGCGAATGACTCGCGCCCGGGAAAAGAAGCAAAGCTATTACAGAGGCTATTCCGGCAAAGAATGGCCCCAAAGCAATTCCAAATGCTAAATTAAGTCTGCAATTACGAGAAGCAGTGGTCCAAGGTAATACCCTAGAAACTCCGATTCCAGCCATACTAGAAAATAGAATCAGCAACAGTATTTTTAACCACGCCAGTAAAGATATTCCAAACATCCCCATATTTTAACTCATACCTAACTGAACATTAATGTAAGATGACCCAGGCTGGTGTTAAGAACGAAGTACAACACTGGGTTAATTAAATTAGGTCGATTATTTTGTTCCAGCGCGGCATCTTACACAATCAAAGGCAGGTAAAAACTCTGGATGATAGGATGCAGACTATTGAGATGATCCGCAATTGCATCCAATTACTCTTGCCTGTAGCCCGAAAGACCAATGCTCTTAGGTATTTATTTCCGAATCAAGCCTTTGATGTTCTTACAACACCCGAGCTACTGAGGACTATTCGAATCACAAAAGTACACCTTCACCCCTTTTTGATTGTCAACTTTTCAAGCTGGGCCATCTCTTTATTCAGACATTACGTTAGACTCCGGCGCATGATGGAAAATGCTGCGTAGTTGTGCTGCAAACCCTCAAGTGTAGAAGACGTTATGGCCACTAATCACTTGACTAGCATTACCAGTCGAGAGCTCCGACAAGCACATCCAAGGTAAAACAGTTGACCTCACCTTTGATGAGATGGCCCTACCAGTGACCGAGAAACTGACGATCTTCAATCTCAGGGGGGCGAACGTGGATGCTTAGCATGTAAGGGATCTGTTCCCTGCAGTCTTAACCTTTGCTGGGCGGTATGCGCTTGTTGTGGACCTAGCGTTGGCAGGCTGCAAGTGTCAGAGCAATCTGCTGTGGCGACCAGCGTCTAAACATCAGGGGCGCACGAACACGAACATCGGTCAATCCGTGTGGAGCTTTGCAAAGGGATCTGCGCGCCGACGTTACCGGCACTTACCCTGGGCCGAAGCATTCGAGTTCGGCCTGCGTAAACAGCGGGGAGTAGTAATTTGCATCTGCTGACCTTACGGAATTTGAATGTGTTGCAATTCATTTTTGAAACCGCCCCATGGAAATGATTAAATCAATAACTTGATTAACAAATAAATCTTATAAGATACGATTATCTTAATAACAATTTAAAACTCTTATTTAATATAAATTTGAAATAAAAAATAATCACACTCCATTTTGAAGTTACCCAACGTCCGCGACAAAACAAACATAAACGATTATCACAAACCATAAACGGTCTATTATTAATGAGAAGGTCTTTCGCAACATCGATTGACTTATTTATGTCAATTAAAGCAGAGAAAGATTTTCCAACAGTACCAAAAATTACGGCATTTTTCAGCGTTAAATAATCAAACATCTTATATCCGGAACCTGAACAACCACCTGCATCCCATCTTGTAAAAGTTTTTTTCGTACCATTTTTTATATAGTATGTTTGAATAAATCCGACCCCAGGAGTGCGCATCGTTTCACCGATCAATTCTTGAGCAAAGTGAAAGCCAGCAGGCGCGTTCTTACGATCGATGGTACCAAGCATCAAATGCTTACCACCAACCAAAGCCAAGTCTTTTGTCCAACTATAAGATTTAGATTTTTCAGTATGATTTTCACATAAATAATTTGCTAAACTGCCTATTGCAAGTATTGAGTTTGTAGGATGCGTGCTTCTTTTCGCATCTTCGCATTTCAGGAAAGCCTCCGAAAGAGATCCCGAGGTAACTTGAGCATATCGATGAAAGCATATTTCATCATTTTTTTTAAATCGAAAAAAGTATTTACTATAAGCGACGCAAACAACAGTCCCAGCCTCTCCGACTGATTCACGCAATATCTCCAACCAATCATGTAGAGTCTGTTTTCTACTTTTATTAAAATATCCCACATTTAGAAGATCTGCCGTAACGAGCACATGATCTCCTTTAGAAATGCCTATTTTTTTTAAATCTCTCAAAATAGAGTCTTTATCTATCAATTAATGCTCCGTGGAATCAATTATGAAATTCAACATCCATCCATTAATGTGGTTGTGATGGTAACGCACTACGAAGAACGGATCCCTGAATATGATTATTCACTGTTACAAGTAATTCAAAAGTAGAAATTTTTTCAACCATGGTTTGTCGATGTATAGAAGTGAGCCTACCGTGCAAGTCCAAACTTAAACTGGGTAAAAAAATATTGGCTTAACGTTAACTTCAACTAGCAATGAATTAAATGAGCCTTAGGACAAATAAGTAGTAGGGTAAATCTTTGCAAGCGATAAATCTGTAACGCAAACTCCCCAATTTAATCCAACGCCAAATCCACACATTACAACTTTCTTTAGTACAGAAGAATGTCCGGAAAAACCCTCCGTAAGTAACAAAGGGATAGAGGCTGGGCCAGTATTCCCAAAATTAGATGCGAGAAATGGACTTTGATCGTTACTAAAACCACACTTCTTAGCTAGTTGTTTAACAATTAATTGATTAGCTTGATGTACAGCAAAGAGATCAACAATTTCTGGGCTTAAGGAGCAATCTGACAAAGATTCTCGAACTAGAGTTGGCACCGCAGTAATTGCAAAATTAAAAACAGACATTCCATCCATCTTCATGTTCAAAGAATGTCTTAAATTACCGTTTTCATATTCAACTAAATTTAGCGAATCCGTATCAAATCCATTCCTACAACCACCATCTTGGATGATAATATTTTCATAACCTGAACCATCTGTTCGAAAACTAAAAAAAGAATCTGTGTGTGACCTAAACCCTAAAACAGTCGCAGAACCAGCGTCACCAAAAATCATTGAAACAGATTTATCCTTTTCATTAATCAACTTTGAATTTGTCTCCCCACAAAGCAGCAAAACTTTTCTACAGGACTTTGAGGCTATAAGGGAAGATGAGACAAATAACCCATGAAGATAGCCAGTGCAACCACTCGGGATATCCAAACATAAACAGTTTGATGAAAGCTTAAGACTATCTTGGATAATAGAGGACGTAGACGGCATAATAAAATCTCGTGATTGAGACACAAAAATAACTGCATCAACCTCATTAGCCAAATCAGGGTTTGATTCAAAGATCAATCGAGCAGAATTAATGCACAAATCTGATGCAGTCACAAATTTCGATGCAATAGCAACCTTTAAAATCCCAGTAATTTTTGCTATCTTTTTAATATCCTCAGACGGAATACCCAAGAACTCCTCATTAAGTTCTTGCAGACGAGGGGGTACGGTTGCCGCTACAGCCTCTATTGAAACACAATCAAAAAACGATTTCACTCATACGCCTCTTCAGTTAAGTGTGTATCCACCATCAACAACAAAGTTTTGCCCGGTTATCCAAGATGACATTTTCTTATCGAGAAGAAAATGTATTAAAGAAATTAAAGAATCTGTTGTTCCAGCACCCAACGGGTACTGACTAAGATATTTTTCAAAAGCCTCATCTCCAATCAATGCCCTGGTTTTTCCAAGCATTGGCGTATCAACCGTTCCTGGAGATATGGCGTTTACTCTAATACCAAGGCTTGAGAGTTCATTTGCAAGCGACAACATAAATCCATTAACGCCTCCCTTTGTTGCTGAGTAAACAGAATGGCCTTTTGTTCCTATTTTAGTTCCATTAATTGAAGATAAAAATACAATGGACCCGCCCCTAAGAATACGATTAGCCTTTAACAGTTGTCTTGTAAAAAGTATGGGAGAAAGAAGATTAATATTTAAAGATTCAATTATTTCTTGCACCTTTTCCAACCTTAAGGGTGAGATCGGAAGAACCCCGGCACAATTTATAAATCCGTCAAATTGTGGCAGTTTATTAAAGTCATCATCAATTAAAAGATTTGGGGAAGAAAAATCAGAATTAATCCACTTGCACAAATCGTCATATCCATGAGACTTGCACCAATCTTGAATAGTCATTGTAAACTTGTCGAAATTTCGTCCAACCACATAAACCGTAGTTCCTTCATTAATATAGCTCTTTGCCAACGCCAAACCAATGCCAGAAGTAGCCCCAGTAATTATTACAGTTCTAGGCATTTACAACCTCATATAAATCACGAATGGTGTCACAATTTCTGACAACCTCTCCGTCTATTGACCTGCCATAATTATTTGAAACCATAACTATTAGACTGAGGGCAACCAGTGAATCCCAGCCAGGCAGCTCCTTAAAGATGGTGTTTTGATTAATTTCAAAATTCGGCTTTTCCTCAAAAAGGTCGATGATGTCTATTATGAACTTTTCCATTAAATACTCCTTAAAAACTTACTGGCGGATTGCCAAAAAACACATTGCTAAGAGCCTATGTTCCTTACAACAAAAATATTAGCGCGACTATTATTTCGAAAACCAATCTTTTTCTTCTAATGTACACTCGAATTCATACCAAAGAAATTTTCATTCCCAACTGAAACACTTACAAACCTCTATACGTTTAGCAAAAAAGATAATATAAGTCGACCTCTTCGTTATTACTAAGCGTAACTCGTGTATTAAATATATAAAAATGACTTATCTAAATGTCAGCTGTCATGTGGAATCCATACATAAAAATATTATCGAATCGCACTTCATTATATTGACTGTCACCAAGGAAAGCCTGAAGATTAGTGATATTTTGGTATGTTTTGGTTGCTGATAAAATTTTTTTGTTATCTAATTAAGTTGGGCACACCTATTGCAAGCACTAAATTTTGGCATCTGCTACTTATCGCCCTGTCATGATTGCTCAGCAATTTGACACCATTAATCTTTTAGCCCCATTTATTGCGTGAATAATAAAACTCCATAATATCCCAAGTCTCGAGGGCAAGATTAACATCGACAAATAATTACTTAATATCTCTACTAAAACCGCCCGTACTAATTCTTACGACATCTTGAGTCATTGAGTTTCTCAAAGGTTATCGTTTCTTAAACCGATGTCCAACGGCAACATTCTCAACACGAATGCGTTTAGGTACCATGTGTGGTTGAAGATTTTCTTTGAGGAACGTCATAAACTTATCTTTATCAATAAAGCGACCTTCAGCTGGCTGAACAAGTAATTCAACATGTTGTCCAGTGATTGGATTTGGTTTAGGCGTAGCTTTTACAAGTGAGACATCAAAAAATCCAAGCGCAACACGCTCAACTTCACTAGCCATAAACTTAAGACCACCAACATTGATAACATCACTTACGCGCCCAGTGACTTTATAGTAGCCGTCTTTGACCTCTACAACATCCTTAGTGTCATACCAACCCTCAGCATCAAAAGGAGAAGGCGCATTCAAATATCCGAGCATACGAGAGCTAGAGCGAATCTGAAGAACGCCATCAACGACTCTCGTTTCCACGCCCTCGCCGCCGATCTTCATGAACAAGCTATCTCTTGCTTCAGACTTCACACGTACAATTCCAAGCTCAGACATACCAAAGGTTTGTCTGAAATCAATACTGGGTAGCAAACTACACAGCCCATCAAGCGTAGGCTGATCCATGCGTTCTGTTCCGTAAGTAATCACCTTAAGACAATTTGGCACTTTAGTAGAAGCAGCTCCGCTCATCAGCATCATTCTTAAGAAGGTCGGGGTTGTAGGTAGTACCTCAACATTAAATTTTCGACATGTGTCAAGAATGGAATCAACTGTACGAGACTCTGGTGCTACAACTACACCCTTATTGAATAAGGTATGTAATAGCGTATTGATACCACCGATGTGATCAAAGAGAAGAAAATTGATTGTTCTAAGCGTTGGACGTGGAGTCTCAAAACGCTTAAGGAAGAGTGTGAAGTCATGAAGGATAGCTTTAGGACGTCCAGTCGTACCAGTGGAAAACAAAATTAAACCAGCATGTCCAAGCTCTCTAAGCTTGTCTATAAATTCATGTTTCTGGCTATGAAAGCGTCGCTTTACTTGAGTTCCGTCAATAATCACATCCACAAGAGCCGACTCAAAAAAGTACTCATGCTCGTGCCTTGTCTCAACAGTTAGAGGCACCACAACTACGCCAATATCAATCAACCTCAATAAGGTGAGTATTGCTGAAGGATTAAAGTCACCAATGATGGCAACCACGTGTCCTTTGCGTACTTCACTTAGATCAACAGGGCTTTGACTAGCAATCTCTGAAAACCTGAGCTCATCAGCCCTATGAATAAGAAAAGGATAGTCAACATCCTTCCAAATCTTAATTAGCTTCTCAAGTACCTTCATCAGGCACCACCGACATGTAAGACTTGACCAGATAAAGAATTACTACGGCTATCTATCAGTAACTCCACTAAGTCAGCAACAGCGTCTGGTTTAAATTGCTTCGGAATGATTTGCTGAGAAACAATCTTATTGATTTGCTCTGCTGTAATACCTTTAAGCAGGCTAGTATCAATAGGTCCAGGCGCAATACAATTAACTCTCACATTAAAGTCAGCCATTTCTCTAGCGAATGACCTAGTAAATCCTTCTACTCCAGCCTTGGAAGCCGCATAGATTGATTCACCCTTTAAGCCCAAAGCGACAGCGATGGTTGAAAAATTGATAATCGAGCCTTGCTTATTCCTAAGCATCAGAGGTGCGATAAGTTGGCAACTATAAATTGTGCCGAGCAGGTTGACGCTAACAATTTTTTGAGCAACACTTTGCGGCGTTGTCACTGCTAAGTTCATCGATGCGATTCCAGCCGCATTCACCAATCCCGTAACCTTCATCCCCTCCTTCTTAAGATGCTGGGCAACCTCTTTAACACTCTCATATGATGAAACATCACACTTCATTGAAGCAAATGGAACATCCTCGACATTTCTTGCGAGTCCAAACACATCAATATTTTTCTCAATCAAACGGTTACAGATTGCCCGCCCCAATCCTTTGCTAGCACCTGTGACGACAATCATTTCTTTGCTTCCATCTGACTAACAAACTCAGCGGCCAGGGAACCAGCCGTCCTAAACATACTACGAGAGCGTGACATGGCGGCATCTGAGGTCCAATCAAAGTCAAATCCCATATCTACTGCTTTATCTTCTAATGCAAGACAAAGCTCAACTAATTTCATCGAGTCCAAAACACTTTCGCTACCAATTAGTGGCATATCGTCTGCTACTGTCAGCGACTTGTCACTTATTAATTTTGAAATTTGACTGAAGACTTCAGATTTAAGAGATTTGGCAGTTGACATGAAGGAACCTAACTTTAGATGAAATACAAAATTTAATTTTATAAATTATAAATCATAGTGCTACTGACCTTCCAGGTGACGCCCTTTGATGATGGTGTTGCACTGCGCGGAACCGAGTCGACCCCTTCGGGCGTGCTGCCGCTGGTGATTTTTTTGATGTTGGTCAGGGTGTTGACCTTGTCGCCCGGGTTGATACGCTTGGGGCTGTAGCTGCAGAAAAAATCCACATTTAACTTGAGAGCATTGGTTCTTTCTGCCACAGGAACACATCTCTTCAGTTATAACTGGATAGACCGTGGACTCATATATATGGATATCGCCTTTTTTTAACACTTGGCCGACGGTTTAACTAGTTTTGATTAGGGGAACCATATCGAGCCGTGTGCCTTGGTCATCAGGAGTGGGCACCATGACTATGAATACTTTGCAGTCTGGAGGTTGGTAGCTATAGCGAAGTTGCTTTGCGACCTTAAGTTACTAAGGCGAACATTCAAATGTATGGGCTTGCACAGCATTGCAACTCGACAATGCACTTGGGGTTGATGCAAAGCTCATTTAGGGGGGTATTTGCAGAATATCAACAATCATCCTGTATGCGACAACTAGTAACGCAATTTATCTAATAAAAGCAATCAATCTTTTTATTGAGTTAAATATAAAATCACGCCCCATCTGAGAGAACCAACCAGCCACTGAACTATCCCAACGCTCCGGATGAATTGAGAGTGCTACCTTTTTTATATCTGCGCGAATAATGAAGTCAAGAAGAGAATTAGTTTCTGCGCCATCGAGGTTTGCATACAATGAAAGTTGGGGCCGATCTCGAAGATTTGTTGTCGTCGAATTCCAACCTCTACCAGTATCTGTAAAGTAATAGGTGCCAGAGTAATCAACCGTCAGAAATGCTTCTCCAATCAATCCATATTCTGCAAGCGATATGGATTGCCAAATATCAATATTATTATAGGGTGATAAAGGTGAACCATGCATGGCAACAGTAACTATCGGCGCTACTTCCCTCAACATCTCCAAGTGATTGCCAAAAAAAATTTTCGCGCGCAGAGGATCACCTCTTGCTAAGGAAAGATCTTCATAGTGATAACCAACTTCATGTCCTAAGCTGGAAATTGCACTAATTATTTCCGGGTTGTAGGCGCTACCAACAATCCGGAAATAGTAGGTTGTAAAAATACCCATGGCCGCCTCAGCTCTGGCCATTTGAAGAGCATTTTTCGGTCGTCGATCAACATCATGTCGGATTAATGCACCTTCTTCAGGCTTGATGCGTAGCCATTCTTCAACACCATAAATCGGAATATCTTTATTACGTAATACCTGTAAGATATCAAGATATTTTTTTAGGGTAAAGTCTTTCATCTATGCAATCCAACTCTGTCAAGTTTGTTTATCACAGGAATTACCTCATTGAAATCCAAACCGATGGCATCTAAATACCATCTCAAACCAGAGGCTCGAGGTCGATTCTCTTGGATAATACATTCCAATGCAAAGTCTCTTGTTATTTGCCCCTCGCGGATCTGGTTACTGCGGAATGTATCAAATTCACTAAATCCATTAGCCATCATGTAGATATAGTTGTAAAAGGGTGCGGTTCCATCACCAATGCGCCAAGTCGAAGGCGAGTCCGTTGCAAGTTCAAAGTTATACTTGTTGACAATAACATCATTAACCAGATCCTCCTCCCAAACCATATGATTAAATAAAGAAATAAAATCATTACGCGGCTCAAAATAATATGAAAGGAAAGCTGCACCTGTATCTAGCAGTGAAGAGTTGACTAACTTTGAGTTTGTCGCAAAACCAAGACCATAATAAGTTAGAAGTTTGAGTTTACTGCTAAAGGAAAGATGATCAACAAGGTTTTTTTGGAATTCTGGCTTTACTCCACAATATCCCACCTTGAAATCTGTATTCTCTAAAGGATTCGCAGACCATATATTTAAATCTATACCTGTCTGCTTTTTCAATTTATTTAATATGCTGAAAAACTGTTTATCTCCGGCCATAAAAAGGGGAACCATACCCAAATCTGGTTTTTTCAACCATCCCGTTACATTTTTTTTTATATTCTCACGCTTTTTATTGATATCTGCCGAAACTAGTATGTTTTGAACTCCAAGATTTCCACAAAAGCGAGCAATATTTCTCCGCGCAAGGTCCGTAACCATTCCCCAGTCATATGTGAAAGTAATCGGATTTAGACCGAATTCCTGCTTGATGAGGTGCAGACCATAACAGCTATCTCGTCCACCACTAAATGGAACAAGAACGTCCGGAGAGCCATCGACATGTTTATATTTTTGTATCAATTCAATAAAGTTTCGCCTTGCAGTTCCTGGGTCGAGATCTTTATATTTCGGTTTATATCTTCGACAATAGTTACATGCCCCCTTGTCGTCGAATTCAATAAAAGGAAAAGTTTCTGGTAATACACAACATGAACAACGCTTAATCTCTCGCATGGTCTGCTCATTGTATCGGAGCAAGGATTCGTTTACTTTTGGAATCACTGGTGTTACGAAGGAAATCTGCCCAAGAGAAACATCATGCTGCTGGCTGGAGATATTACGTCGTTGCGCAATCAAGCAAGCGTCGGAAGTCTCGCTCAGATTAAAGATCTTCGGCGCCATTGATTCCCTTAAGTCCAGACACAAGCCATTACCTGGATTTATCTGACTAATTACGTAGGGTTCGTCAACACCTCGAAGCGCACTTTCGAGTATGAAGTGCTCAGATGCGAAGACTAAGCAATGGTCTTGCGCTATTGTTGCACGGTACAAATCCCCAGTATTGCTTGCCAGTACAAGGCTATCACCACGAGAATGAACCCATGCTAGTGACGCTGAGCCCTCAATCACAGAATACGCCTCTTTTGTTGCAAGAATCGGATCAAACCTAGCATTCATCGCAGAATTCATAAGAGCGGCAAGGATCTCGGTATCGACCTCTGCATTTCGCTGAAGATGTGCATTCGCTTGCCAAAGTCTATCTATATTCACTATGATGCCGTTGTGGATTACCGTGACATCACCCCAGCGTACTGGCTGGTTATTTTGAGGCAACCCAGCTCGACCATTGGTGACCAAACGGGAATGTGCAATCGCTACGATTGACTGATTTGGCGCATCATCGCCTAAGTCATATGCTAGGTCAAGTGCTGTTGATATTACTTTTTTGTATTCGAGTGATTGAATCAGTTCTGAGGCTGGCCTGGCCCCCTTAATCGTCCAAGCAACAGCTTTTTCAGGCAGATAAATATGCAGGCCTGCAGACTCTTTTCCACGGCTTTCGGATAAGAGGTATAGCTTTTCGAGCAGGCTCTTGAATTCGGTTTTAGAGATTGATGTCTGCTTACGCGAAGCAATTCCAAAAATTCCACACATTTTTTACCTTTTAATAAACTCTGACGAACGTGTTCTCAAGCAACTTCCACCCCAAAAGCCGGCGTGCAAAGAAGATCAACATAAAAATACCAGTCAAATAACTAGCTGAGGTTCCCAAAGCTGCACCCTCCATTCCTACTAAGGGCAATAAAACTAGAGCAATTATTACATTAATAGTCACTATCGCCATCTGTTGAATAGCCTGATAGCCAGGTCGACCTGAAACCATCATAAGATTATCAAAAGGCACAAAGATGCTAATTATGTTAAGGCCGCATAGCAGAATCAACAGACTTGAAAGCCCCTCAAGCAGACCTTTGCTTGGCAGAATCCAAATTGCAAGTACATAGTAAGCAAGCACAAGTAAGAGAGATAGCACTAGCATAATCGGGAAAAGATACTTACCAGATAATTTTCGCAAATGCTGAGCTTGACCCCAGTCCTGATCTCGTATGGCAGCAACAAGTATTGGATTGAAATTGATACGAATTAATGCCAATACATGATAAAGCCCGTCAACCAGCATTGCAGCAAAGCTGTAAATACCCGTTGCTCGGTCAGAAAGGAAAAATCCGATTACAAGGACATCAATGCGGGAATTCACCTCTGCAAACATGCCACCTGCCAAACCCTTAGTACCAAATTCAAGATGCCTGCGAACCCAAACTGAGGAAAAGGCCAAATTAAGATGATGACGGCGCCAAATTAGATAGCCCACAGCGCCAAGAGTTGTAACTAATTCTGCAAAAAGGAAGCCTAGCGTAGTAATCTCTAATGGGAGACTGCTAGCTGCCACAACAGAAACAAATAACATAACCAATAAATAACGTAAACCCTGTAATAACGAGAATGTCTTAATTTCTCTCAGACCGTTTAAATAAGCAAGCAAAACCTTATTTAAAGGAAAAAGGATTAACCCAAGAGCCGCATAATGAATAGACGAACCCGTGACTGGACTATCAAATAGAATACCTGCAAGAGGTGCTACTGAGATTGTTAAAAGTGCAAAAGCAAACCCGAAAACAAGTGCAATTACGCCTGCAGTAATTAGCATTGGACCACGTTCGTCAGCTGATTCCTTGTAATAAGCCGCATGGCGCAGTACCGAATAGTGAATACCCCAAACAGCGAACTGCGAGATGACAATATAAACTGCATAAGAAAGATTAAAAACACCAAGCGAAGCGACATCTCGAAACGCTGTAACCGAAATGTTGATGACAATACCACTGCTAGCTAGCACGAAAAAACTTCCGATAGACCACGCTATGTCTCCAGTCAACTTATGTTGACTAAGATTGCGTTGCACAAGACTCAAAAGTAAGCTCATTTAGCTTTGTTTCTTATGGCGCTTAAAATCTCGATGCTTAAGGGGTGGGTTAAGGTGCTTGTTTTCGGCATAATCGAACCACATAGCAAAGAAAAACGAATGAAAGCCCATTGAAAATGAGAACAACCAACTCAAAAAAGTAATCTCAGGTACATGACCGTAAGAAAACCAAAGTGTTAGCAGTCTAAAAAATAGAAATATACTCAGACCAACACTAAAAAAACCGAATGCATAGAAAAAGACCAGCGGATGAAAATTGCGAATAATGTATTTTTCCTTAAGACGCCAAAAAAATAAACGAACCAATAACGAACCAATCGAGAATATAACTTTGTGTATCTTAATTCCTGACTTCTCGCCAATGTTATAAACAGGTTCAATTGGAACATCAATAACCCGCATTTCAGCGACGTTAAGCTTTACAAGCAGGTCATTAGGCTGTCCATATCGTTTAAACATTTGATCCCAATTAATTTCTTCAAGTGCAGAGCGATTGATTGCCGTATAACCAGTTTGTGAGTCTGCCACATGCCAATAACCAGAAGCAATTTTAGTCAAAAGAGAAAGTATTGAATTGCCAAAAAAACGTATTTTGGGGATTTTTTTGAATGCCTCACCAGTAACCAACCGATTTCCCTTAGTGTAATCAGCTTGCCCATCAACAACTGGATCTAATATTGCAGGTAAATCTTCCGGGGCCATTTGTCCATCGCCAGCCATCACTACAGCCACATCACAACCATTATCTCTTACCCATTTATACCCAGTTGCAATAGCACCGCCTACGCCCTGATTCTTCTCGTGCTCAAGTAAAATTACCTTACCAGAATACTCAGGATGCTGACGAATGACACAGGATGTACCGTCTTTACTGCAATCATTAACAATGACAATCTTGTCTACGATTGATGGCATCGTATTAATGACATGTGCAATTTGAGTTTCTTCATTATAAGCCGGAACAACTACTGCAATCGAGTTATTTTTGTACATTTAAATATTCTCTTGAGCGTGGTTACAAATTTTTTGATTATCTAGCCAATGACTGAATCATAACCTTAGTCAATTGAACTTGGTCAGCCATGTTTAAATCAGATGACATAGGTAAACTCATCACTTGTTTTGCCAATCGCTTAGCTATTGGAGTGCAATCAGAGCAACAAAGGTGTTTGTATGCTTCCTGTTCATTTAAAGGTATCGGGTAATGAACTGCTGTTGGAATACCTGCATCACTCAAACGTTTTTGTAATTGCTCACGGTCTTTAACAAAGATGGTGTACTGAGCATAAACGCTGGTTCGCGCTGGTTTAATTGTGCAAAGCTTGATATCGTTACTTAATTCAAGTTGTGTAAATAAATCACCATAGTTGTTTCCTATGATCTTTCTTTGCTCGACTTCCCAATCAAATCGCTCTAACTTTGCAAGCACAACTGCACATTGAATTGTATCCATTCGACCACCCACGCCAACACGCGTGTGAACATAGCGCTGACTTTGACCATGGACCCTTATCTCGCGCATGGCTTGAGCCAACTCATCATCATTGGTAAAAATTGCCCCACCATCACCATAACAACCTAATGGTTTGCTTGGAAAGAAACTTGTACAACCAATGGTGCTGAGATTACAGCTTTTTCTACCCTTATATGTCGCACCAAAACTCTGGGCGGCATCTTCAATCACAGGAATGTTTCCATGCCTTGCAGCTATTGCATTGATCTCATCCATATCAGCCGTTTGACCATAAAGACTAACAGGCATGATCGCTTTAGTTTTGGCGGTGATCTTTGCTTCAATTAAATTAGCATCAATATTTCCTGTATCAGGCTCAACATCAACAAATATTGGTTTGGCTCCAAGTAAAACAATCACTTCTGCAGTTGCAACGAATGTAAATGGCGTCGTAATGACTTCATCACCCGGCTTGATACCAAGTGCCATCAAGCTCATCAACAAAGCTTCGGTACCACTGGCGACGGTGATGCAATGCTTTGAACCGGTATATTCAGCTAACTTGTCTTCTAGCTCCTCAACTTCAGGACCCATGATGTATTGACCATGCTCTAAGACACTATTAATACGCTCCTGAATTTGAGGCTTTAAAGCTTGATACTGAGTTTTTAGATCAATGAACGGAACACTCATGATAGTTTTTTTTCTAAACTATTTTTATTGAGGTGATAAGTATCTTGCGTATATAGACATTGATACTGACCTTCGCCGCTCAAAGGTAATGGAATTTGCTCGCCATACTCGCTCATCCAGCCAATCTGTTTTGCGGGAACACCAACCATCAGCGCATAGGGTTTAACGTCTTTATTTATTACTGCACCTGCCCCAATAAAAGCAAACTCACCAATCGTGACGCCACAAACAACCGTGCAGTTAGCACCCAAGGTCACACCCTTTTTTATCAAGGTGTTGCGATATTCACTTTTACGCTCGATAAGTGATCTTGGGTTATAAACATTTGTAAAAACCATGCTTGGTCCACAAAAAACACCCTCTTCTAAAGTAACGTTATCGTAAACAGAAACATTATTTTGAATTTTGCAGTTGTCACCAATGATTACTTTATTTCCAACAAAAACGTTTTGGCCTAAGGACACATTTCTACCAATTTTTGCTCCGTTACATACATGTACAAAATGCCATACCCTAGAGCCATCTCCAATTTGTGCGCCTTCATCAACGATAGCGGATGGATGAACGGTATAAGTCATAAAAGATTGCTTATCCTGATTACTCATTTTAAGTTAGCCACAAAGGGGTGAACGTCGCTACCTTGGCCTCGAAAAATGGATCCCGTTCTGATCACATCAACAGTTTCAATGCAGTGTCTCGCATCTTTTAATCCATAACCACGACCAGCCAATATCTCTTTATAGCTGGTGGTGTGCAAATCGGTAAATCCTTCACTGAACTCAAGTTGCTGACCACTTATATCAATATTCCGATAAGTTGATTTTTTACCCTTCACTTCAGCAGGCAAATCATTGGCATCAATTGATAAAAACCATCGCACTCGGGCGCGCTCGTACTCTAGATAACCGGCAGCTTTGGACTCACCTCTATGGTGGACTACATTGCGTTGCAATTTACCAAAAATGAAATGCAACATGTCATAAAAGTGAACGCCAATGTTAGTTGCCACACCGAATGATTTGCGGGCATCGCCTTTCCAGCTCTCCATGTACCATTTACCGCGACTGGTGATGTAGGTTAACTCCACATCAAACTTCTTATCTTTAGGTGCTACCAAAACTTGATTACGCAATTTTAAAATTGCATCATGGTGTCGCAATTGCAAGATATTAAAAACACGTTTACCGGTTTCTTGCTCAAGTAACTCCAATTCATCCATCAGAGCAGGTGTTGGTACAAGGGGTTTTTCACATATAACATCACAACCTAATCGCAAACCCGCTGCGATATGAGGGTGATGTAAATAATTTGGGCTACAGATAGCCACGTAATCGAGTTTTTTATTAGGGGTACGCTTCAGACATTGAGCATATTCATAAAATCGCTCAAATTCAGTAAAGAATTCACTTTCAGGAGAGATGCTATCAATAATTCCTACGGAATCATTAATGTCATATCCTACAGATAGATGATGGCCCAAATCTTTGATAGCGCTCATGTGACGAGGTGCGATATAACCAGCAGCACCAATTAAAGCAAAATTTTTCATATCAGAGCCTAAAAACAGTGAAGCCTTGATCGGCTAATGCATGGCGATCATAGAGACTCTTTAAATCACCAATGACAGGTTGATGGTTAGTTGTGCATAAAGAAATTAAGTCTTTTGGGCTTAAATGACGATATTCAGAATGTCCTACAGCAACAATTAAGCTATCAACCTTGTTTGATTGGTTAATTAACCCAAGTTTGATACCATATTCTTCAGCGACCTCCGCAGGATTTGCCCAACAATCAATCGCCACCACTTTGGCACCCCAAGATTCAACTTCACGTATCAGATCAGCCACTTTACTATTTCGGATATCTGGGCAATTTTCTTTAAACGTTACCCCCATAACACCCACGGTACTTCTAGCTACATCAATACCATTTTTGAGCATTTGACGAATAACATTCCTGGCTGCATAGCGAGCCATATTGTCATTGATTCTTCGGCCAGCCAAAATAACTTGTGGGTGATAGCCTACCTCTTCAGCTTTATGAGTTAAATAATATGGGTCAACACCAATGCAATGGCCGCCAACAATTCCTGGCCTGAAAGGCATAAAGTTCCATTTGCTACCTGCAGCCTCAAGCACTTCAGTAGTATCAATACCGAGTCGATCAAAGATGACTGATAACTCATTAACAAATGCAATATTCAAATCACGCTGGCTATTTTCAATTACTTTTGCAGCTTCAGCCACCTTAATACTACTGGCCCTCCATGTTCCAGCCTGAATTATCGAGTTATAGAGAGCATCAACAGTTTCGGCAATTTCTGGGGTGCTGCCACTAGTAATCTTTTTGATAGTTTTTAGCGTATTTACCTTATCTCCCGGATTAATTCTCTCAGGACTATAACCACAGTAAAAATTCTCATTAAATTTAAGTCCTGAAAATTTCTCCAAAACAGGAACGCAAACCTCTTCAGTACATCCCGGGTAAACGGTTGACTCATAAATAACGATTGATTCGGGTTTCATAACCTTACCAATTGTTTCACTTGCTTTCACTAACGGTGTTAGATCAGGTCGATTCGCAGTATCTATGGGCGTCGGCACAGTGACGATAAAAATATCGCATTCGCTAAGTTTTTTTACATCGCCACTAAATTCAAGATACTTAGCAGCGAGTAGACTCTCTGAAGTCACTTCCAAGGTGCTGTCTTTACCTGATTTCAATTCATTAATACGCGCCTGATTGATATCAAAACCCAAAGTTGGATGATTTTTTCCAAATTCAACAGCCAAGGGTAGGCCTACATAACCAAGTCCAATTACAGCGATTTTTTTTGAGCCAAAATTCAAAATAATCTTCCCCAACTCTCGAAAAAATACTCAACACCACAAACTAAATTTAATTAAAAAGATTTCCAAAATATTTACAAAACGATTTATTTTGAAATTATTTATATTATTTATTATTTTACACCACCCCTTTGACTGAAAATCTTTTTCTTCAGCATAATTTCATGCATTCCCGTTTTACTTTTATAAGAAATTTCCTACAACAAAATCAGAATTAGCTGATTTGCAAGATAAAAGGAACTTGTTACGCTTTATTTTCTGTTTAATTTGAAAAAGAGGTGTATCAATGGGTATTCGTATGAAGTATTTTCCACATGAATCAGGAACTAATAGTGAGCAAGCAGCGGCCATGAATGCCGCTCTTGTGACTGAATTAGAAATGGACGCAAAGCCAGCATCCATGATTACTACCAAGAATCGTGCCTGCGAATTTTTCATTCAAAAAGCCAAACTCAAAAACCTTAACCCCATCACATCCATGGGCAGTCTTGGTCTTAATTCAAGCAAGTCGATTCAGTTCTTTAATGGAGATCACAAACATGTTGATTTCTTACGTTTACTTCATGCCATCACCATGATTGGTTATGACGTGAAGATTTCTTTAACACCTTCTGATTTTCCATTTGGCATCATCAAAGTTGATCCTTGCTAATCTAATGAAAATGGCCAAGGATCTTTGATCTGACCCATAAAAGTTGGACAGTTTGATTAGGTTAACAGAAGGGATTGAGTTCGGTAATTAACCGGACTTAATCCCTTTAGCTTTTGTTTGATTCGATCATGGTTGTAATAGTGGATGTAAGCTTTAAGTCCCTCTTTAAAAGATGCCACACTTTCAAATTTCTTCCCATAAAAGTACTCGGTTTTCATGATCCCGAACCAGTTTTCCATCACCGCGTTATCTAAGCAGTTACCTTTCCTGGACATACTCTGAGTAAGACCTCTCTTTTTCAGCTCATGCTGATAGATGGCCATCTGATACTGCCATCCCTGGTCTGAGTGCAAGATGGGTTTCTCTCCGTGCTTGAGTCGCTTAAAAGCGCTCTGAAGCATCTGCGTCACTGAACTTATCTTGGGGCGATCAGAGATCTCATAAGAGATGATCTCTTGATTGAAGAGATCTAAGATCGGCGAGAGGTACACCTTCTCGCCTTTGATGTTGAACTCAGTCACATCTGTCACCCACTTCTAGTTGGGTGCTTGGGTAACAAAGTTTCGGTCTAAGGTATTGGGGGCTATTTTGCCTAAGGAGCCTTTATAGGACTGATAGCGCTTAGGACGCACAGTGGACTTCAGGTTCATCTGACCCATGAGCTTTTGAACCGTCTTAGGATTAAGGAAGCGCTCCTGATTACGTAGCTCTAAATGAACACGGCGATAGC
>JACCDV010096885.1_pt1 | contig 37673 bp, 35 predicted proteins | sample 7446131 | NCBI WGS metagenome assembly JACCDV01 (sample SAMN15323448, study PRJNA562643) | freshwater metagenome | isolation source: river surface water | place: USA:Blue River Watershed | collected 2017-08-17
AGCAGGATCTACCTTAGGGTATTCCTTAATTAGTTTAGCTCCAGGTGCAAGTAAAAAAGATATACGCTTGAAGAATGGTGGCTCACCAGCATTAAACATTTCAGCGATCTTAGCGTCTGGATCAGAAAGCAAGGTAAAAGGTAACTTATACTTCTCTATAAATTTTCGATGAGTCTCTGGACTATCTGAGCTTATGCCCAAGACCTTGATATTACGCTCTTTGAAGCCGGCATAGTTATCCCTAATCGCGCAGGCTTCTTTAGTACAGCCCGGCGTGTCATCTTTAGGATAGAAATAAACTAGAACATACTGCTCAGCAAAGTCAGACAAACTAACTTGACGATCATTTTGGTCTGGGGCAGTAAAGTTAATTTTTTGACCTAACATAGCTGAGCTCCTTACTTTTTTAACTTCGTAACTTTAGTACCCTCAAGTGTGAGGTTATACATTAAACCTTTCTGGTCTATAACGAATGCAACTATAGGCTTATTAAGCTTACTAGAATCGATAGAACCATCAAGTCCTTCAGTGATGATGGCTACAGAAGCATCAACTCCTATTTTCCAGCTAGGGTCAGCGCGGAACTTGTTAAGAGCAGCTTCCTGCATAAATAAGATGAGAATGGCTTTTTTCTGAATACCAAGCTGCCAGCCGAAAGCACCTGAAGCCGTATTGTAGTAATCTACTACAGCTCCATCTACTATCAAAGCACCTTCGCCGTATTCTCCACCAAGTAGAAATATTCCAGCCTTCACCACATCAGGGAAAACGAGAACACCCTCGGCTTCAGTCGCGAGTTTTTCGCCACCTGAAACCGTCTTGTAGAAACTCTCCAGCGTAGCTTTGACGCTAGCATCAATTTCTCCAGCAGTAGCAGCCTTAGTTGTAGATGAATTCGCCAACATAAAAACCATTACCGATAATAGAACTATTACTTTATTTCTTAAAAAAACCATTTTATTTCACCTTTATATATTATTTTTTAGATCTGAGAAGATTCTCTACTCTTACAACACCAACTATTTCTCTAGCTAATCTTGCAGTAAGTTCTCTTTCAGAAGCGTTATCTACTTTACCCTTAAGTGTAATTACACTACCTCTAACATCAAAAGTCACGTCATCAAGTAACTCTTTATGCGAGTTAATTATATAACTAAACTGTTCTTTGATATCAGCGTCAGTAACTATTACAGTTGCTGGCTTCGGAGAAGAAGTAGTAGCCGTATACTCTACAGTCTCAGTTTGAGTACTAGTTTGCGTCTCAGCAGACACTACACTAGGGGCACCACAAATCATCAGGCTCAGTAGAGCGCCAACTAGTGGTTTTTTTGCGAATTTATTGTTTATCATATTTATCCTTTCTTTGGATATGACTATAGCACCTATACGAATGATTTGCTCATTAATCTTTTGAACTCAAATGATTTACAGTTTACCGGCTCAACAAAAAATCCAGAGTGTAATCTTCATTAAGGAAGTCAATAACGATGCCTTTACTGAATTTCATGGTCCAAAAGCCCACATGCCCGCCAGTCTCGGTAACTACGAGCTTAAGTTGGGAATTAAGCTCCGCTTCCTTATATGGAATGCACTCTAGAGGTAAAAAAGGATCATCTTTAGAAGTAATTAGCAATGTTGGCACTTTAATTTTAGTTAGCAGAGCTTTAGAACTAGCTTGACGCCAATAATCATGCTCATCACTGAAACCATTCAGGGGAGCGGTATAGCGGCGATCATACTCACGAAAGGTTTTAATTTTTGAGAAGCCACGCAAATCAATCAAACCGGGAAACATTTTTCGTTTAATGCGAAGTTTGTGATAAAACTTCATCAGCCAGTATTTCATGTAAGGCCAACACTCTGGTTGAGCAAGTTTCTTCGCTGTAGCCTCTAAATCTATTGGTGGTGAAAAAGCGACAGCTTGTTTAATGCGAGGATCTACTGTTGTTGATTTTTCACCAAGATATTTGAGAATAATATTGCCGCCAACGCTATACCCTATAAGGGTTATCTCTGAATAAGCTTGATTTTGAAGAATCCAGCTTACAACCAAATCCAAATCCTCACTTTTGCCACTATGATAGGATTTTGGCAACTTATTAGGTCTACTACAACCTCGATAATTCATGACCACTGAGTCATAACCTATTAGAGCTAACTTCTTAATCAAATTAGTAGTGTAAGTACAGGTACTATCACCCTCAAGCCCATAGAGAAGAATGGCAAGCTTTGAGCTTGGATTATTAGCATCAATCCTCGCCCAGTCCAAATCGAGGAAATCTCCATCAAGAGTATCTATAGTTTCTCGCTGATATTTAGTTTTGACGGCTCTTCTAAGAAAAAATGGTCCTAAAGTTTGAATATTTGGCTGTTGCAAAAAACTCATATTCTCACCTATATAATAAAATCATAACTCATAGAGGTATCAGTCATAATAAAAGCAATGCATGAGAGGCTGCTAAGCGCCATTAGACTTTTTAATGAAGAAAAATTCTTTGATGCTCACGAAAGTATGGAAAAGTTTTGGCAAGAATATTCTGGAGCCGATAGGGTCTACTACCAAGCTTTAATACAATTAACGGTAGCGTTACACCTATACCAAAATTCAAGACTTATCGGTGCCCAGAAAGTCTTAGCTAGAGCAATTGAAAATATGACTGACTATCAAGGTCCGATTAGCGGCATAGACTTAATTAAACTAAGAGATGAAGTTATAAAATATCTAGCTGATTCCCTAGTTGTTCCTAAAATTAAATTAGGTCTGGTGGATTGATACCCCTGGAAAGCAGCTGAGACGCAATTATAACAATATAATAATCATATGAGTCTTATAACCGTGATAATTTAGTTTTTGGCATATGTTATTACAAGCCATAAACGTCTCAATCAATTTCGGCGACCATCAGGTCTTAGATGATGTTTCGTTGAAAATCACTCCGCAAAGTCGCATCGGACTTGTCGGAGCTAATGGTGCTGGCAAATCTACCTTTATTAAATGCTTAACTCAAGAAATAAATTCTCATCAAGGAGAAGTAACTAAAGCAGCTCACGTTAGCGTGCAATATCTATCGCAGAACCCAGAGCTTAACCCTGAGCATACTCTGCGCGAAGAGTTATATAGCATCTTCACTGAAATTAAAGAGTTAGAAAAAGAAGAAGCTGAGCTAATCGATAAGCTAGCGATACTTGCAGATGACGATCTAATGAATGCGCTTAATCGCCTAGCAGAAGTACAAGCTAGACTAGAGCGCACTGATGTAGCCAAGCTACCTGAGAAGATAGGACGCATGGTTACTGGGCTAGGATTCAGTCTTGATGAGCTTGATAGGCTGGTTAGTGATTTTAGTGGTGGCTGGCAGATGCGCATTAACCTGGCTAAGGTTCTTCTTCAAGAAGCTGATGTAATTCTAATGGACGAGCCGACTAATCACCTCGATATGGAAGCTTGTGAGTGGTTAGAGAATTTTCTGCGCACTTATCCTAATGGCATCGTAGTGGTTTCGCATGATAGACGTTTCTTAGATCAAGTAGTTACTGAGATCGCAGAATTAGAGCGCGGCAAACTTACTCTCTACTCTGGCAACTACACTCAATACGTAGAACAGCGCAGAATTAATCGCGAGATACAGACAGCAGCAGCAGAGCGCCAAGCTAAAACCCTAGCTGAGCAAACCGCTTACGTAGAGCGTTTCAAAGCGAGCGCGGCGAGAGGAACTCAAGCTAGAAGCCGTGAGAAACAACTTGCCAAGGTAGAGATTATTGAAGCGCCTAAGGGTGAACTTAAACGCTTGCACTTCAAGTTTCCTTTCCCTAACCCTAGTGGTAGAGACGTACTGAGGATAGATAAAGTTAGTAAAGGCTTCGGTGACACTGTTCTATACAAAAACGTCTCAGCCGAACTTGAATGGACCGACAAAGAACCACAGCGAGTATTTATACTCGGCGCTAACGGTTGCGGCAAAACTACTTTATTCAAAATGCTAGTAGGTATAGAGACTCCTGATACTGGAACTATCAAGTTCGACGATAGGGTGAAGCTCGGTTACTACGCGCAGCATCAACTGCAAATCTTAGATCCTAATCTCACTGTACTTAAAACTCTAGAAGAGGCAATGCCAGCAGGCACTTCGCCAACTGAAATCAGAGGAATTCTTGGGCGTTTCCTTTTCCCTGCCGATCAGGTCTACAAGGAAGTAGGAAAGATTAGTGGCGGTGAGAAAGCTAGATTAGCCTTAGCTAAGCTTATGGTTACTGGACCTAACACTCTCTTATTAGATGAACCGACTAACCATCTAGATTTACCTTCGCAAGAAGCTGTCGAAGCAGCTATTAAATCCTACGAAGGTACTGTGATTTGCATATCTCACGATAGATATTTTATTAATAACCACGCGACTCAGATCTGGGAGTTCCATGAAGGCAGGATGATAGTCTTCAAAGGTAGTTACGAGAACTATCTAAAAAAACGTAGCATCTTACTAAAGAAATAGTTATCGCTGAAATTCTGCACTCGTGGTGGAGAGCGCAAAAACGTGATGTAAGTCACCTTTTTGCTATTCCTCTAGAACCGCGAAGTAGATACCTAATCCAGTCTCCGAACTAGTATTAAGCACTATAAGACTTCTATCACTAGCGATGTAACCAGTCGCGGTCTCAGTACCGATAGTTAGACTAATAGCACCATCAGCTCCAATAGTGGCAGCAGAGGACGAAGCAAAATCAGCCGTAGTTGCTGTCAAGTCAGCACCTGAGCTAGCAACAGCAAAAACATTCTGAGTACCAGCTGTTACTGTCGCAGTGCTGCCAGCAAAGCTGAGTGTGCCGATTTCACTTGTAGTAATGGTTTTACCACCCTCAGCATTAAATGTGAAGCCCATGCCTAAGAGGCGATAAGATTTACCACTCAAATCTGGAGTAGAAGTTGGTTTCTTAACAGCTAATATAACTTGTCTTTCAGCATCACTAATCACGTTACGTGACTGACCGCCGAAATCAGTTCTAGAACCTCTAGCACCAGAATCATTAGCGTAGATAAGTGATAGTACCTTGGCATCTGGTCTAGCAAAACCAGTGAATATCGACTCAGACCCAGCATCCGCTTCGACTTGGATATCAAGCCTATCATTAACGATGTTAAGCACTGCTGCTCCAGACTCAGTTTCAGATGATGAACTAAGTGCAAACGTGCCACCACAAGCGGTATTAACAACATTACGATCAGTTGAAGTCACAGTGAAATTAGCAGCACCACCACTAATCTCTAGACCACCAACGAAAGAAGTGGTTCCGTAGTTAGTAGTACCGACACTATAACCAACACCGACTAAACCATAATCACCATCAAGTTCACCTTCAGACAGGTTTGATCTCTTAATGATGCTAGCAAAACCTACATCATATGAGGTTGAAGTTCCACCTGAGTGAATATCTTCAGTATAAGCATACTGAGTAGATAAATACATGCCAGTACCAACTGGATACATATTCATTACGTTAGGTTGGTAACGGAAGGTACTAGTACTACCATCAGGACCACCAGAGAAAGTCTGCTCTTCAGCTGGCTGAGCGAAGTTGATAACGCCAGCACTATTTACAGTCATATAGAAGTTACCACCCTCATCAGCACCATTTACCGCATGTGCACCTTCAGAAAAAGCAGTTACGTCATAGCAATCATCAGAGCTATTAGGACGTACGCGAGCAGTCGGAGGGGTTCCTCCACCACCGTCGCTAGGGCCTTGCTGACCGCCGTCACTAGGTCCTTGCTCGCCACTGCCATCATTAGGACCTTGATTACCACCGCCATCATTAGGACCAAAACTATGCAGCTCTTCTAGTGAAGCTTGAGTCGAGAATGAAGGGAATGGCGTCACAGCAAAAGCGCCGACTTCATCGGGCTTAGACATTCTTGCTGCAGCTAACTCAACCGACATAAATAATCTTGTCTCTGAGCTAACACTAACGTTAAAGAAACTTACATTATAAAGACCTGCTACACCTTCAGCAGCCTCTCCTATATCAGTAGTGCCACCAGCAAGATCATCATCAGCAGCGGCTCCTAGCATGTTATTAAGGAAGTTAGAATAAGTGTCTCTAAGACTCTGCACTGAATCAGAGAGTGTTTCTTCGTAGAGAGGATTCAAACCTTCGAATTTATCATTAAGACCTTCGGCTTCTGAGTCAGTTAAATTATCCAGACTGAATTCATCGCCAGCACCAAGCCCAACAGCAGTAGGGTCATCAGTCGCTTCTTGAGTAAGATCGAATAAAACTTCTGTCGCTGGATTAACATTCACTTCTGTACCGAATAGTGGTGAGTGCATAGATTCACCAGCATCACCTTCTACTATAAGTGCGTAGCTTGTTCCGAACTGAGCATCAGCAGGCATCTCGAGTTCATAATTACCTTTACTATCAGTCATAGCAGAAGCTACAGCCTCACCACTCACTTCACCAGTCGCTGGATTTATAGGTACTAGATCCACTATTACACCCTCTGGGTTCTCAGTGTTGAAAGGCGCTATAGACTTAGCTTTCATAGAAGCAAGGCGTTTAAGAGTTCTTGCTTGAAAACTACTAGCATCTCCAGCTGGAACAGTTACCTTACCACTGATTTGGATTGGCTCAGCATCTAGATTAAATTTACCTTTATAGCTTTTGAGTTTATATTTCTTAGCATCAGCTGCTGAGAATTTGATACTAAATGGTGATGTCGCTGTTTTAGTAACATCAGAGTTAAGTAAAGTTACAGTGATCGGCTCACTAGCACCAATAACACCATCAGTGTATGGAATAGCGACTGTTGTCGAAGATGCTGTGAAAATCTTGCTGTTAAGTTTAAGGGTGGCGCTAAGAGTGCCTGAACCTGTAAGCGCCGTTATATTATCATTGAGTGTTACCGAGAAAGTAACAGTATTGCTGTTATCGTTAAACCTTAGGTTTTTCTTGCTTGGGACTATGTTTACCGCCCAGACTGGACAGCTTAAAGCCGCTATATTCATTGCTAGTACTAAAGATTTAGATAGGTTTTTCATATAAATATAGTATTCCCTATTCAAAATAAATCAATAGCGACGCTGGGATGGTGCACTCGCCCACGGCAGCGCATTTACGAGCCGTCGGGCTCGTAAATGCTAAAGAAATGTGTATTAATATCTTATTTTTAAGCATATCCCTGTTAGTCTTATAGACTTGGTCACATTTTCAAGCCTTAATTTATCAAAACCAACCCTAGACGCTATTAGCGACATGGGTTTCACCGAAGCTACTGAAATTCAGTCGCGCACTTTGCCTATTTTGCTTGATAATCACGATTTAATAGGTCAAGCTGGTACCGGCACCGGTAAAACCGCTGCTTTCGCTATTCCTACTATAGAGAAGCTAGATCCTAATTCTAAGGATTTGCAAGCACTAATCTTATGTCCTACTCGCGAGCTTGCAGTGCAAGTTGCTGAACAATTCTCACTATTGATGAAATATCATCCAAAATTATCGTCTCTTGCTATTTATGGTGGTCAAAGTATCTACACCCAGCTTAAGGCTCTTCAAAGAGGACCTCAAGTAGTAATCGGTACTCCAGGCAGAGTAATGGATCATATGCGCAGAGGCACTATTAGATTGCGCAATATTAAGCACTTAATACTAGATGAAGCGGATCGCATGCTTGACATGGGCTTCACTGACGCTATTGAAACCATTATTAAAGATACTCCAGCTGATAGACAAACCATCATGTTCTCAGCGACTATGCAGCCTGAGATCTTAAAATTAACCAAGAAATATTTATCAGGTGCTCAGCACGTGGATGTCACTGCTGGCAAGGCTTCTAGCCCACAGATCGATCAAGTTTATTACTCACTTAAAAACAAAAGTAAACTTCAAGCTCTTAAACGCTTAATCGCTTTCCATAAGATTGGTTCAGCTCTAGTATTCTGTAACACTAAGAGAAGAGTGGACGATCTTTGTGAAGATCTTCGTAAAGATGGCTTCGCTGCTGCTGGTTTGCACGGTGATCTTCGTCAAAACAAACGTGACATGGTCATGAAAGGTTTCCGTCAAGATGAAGTTAGATTATTAATCGCAACTGACGTTGCTGCTCGCGGTATAGACGTGGATAACGTTGATGCTGTGTTCAACTTCGATTTACCTAGAGATGACGAAGATTACGTTCACCGTATTGGTAGAACTGGTAGAGCTGGTAAAACTGGTTTAGCTATAACTTTTACTGTTGGTTCTGAGCGCCAGCATATAGAGCGTATTGGACGTCGTAACTCTGGCAGTATCACTTGCGCTAAAGTCCCATCACTTAAAGAACTTAATATAGATACGCTAGAAGCTTGGCAACAAATTATTTCTGAAACTACGCTTACTAATTCAAGCCGTAAAAAATACCTCAAAGCTATAAGAGACTTCGAAGAAGAAGGTATAAGTCGTGAAGATATTCCTGCTGCTCTTAGAAAATTCGTTATAGAAGAGAAAAGTCATATACTTGGCGAAGATGTAGATTTCAATCCTGATGTCGATTCAGCTGCTCCTAGTAATAAACGTAGATCAGGTGGCGGCGGTGGTCGTTCATTCGGTGGCGGTGCTGGCAGATCATCATTCGGTGGTGGTGGCAGATCATTCGGCGGCAGTGGTGGCGGAAGAAGTGAAGGCGGCAAGTCTAGAGGCGGTTTCAGTGGCGGCTCATCATCACGCGGTAAGTTCGGTGGCGGAGCGAGAAGCGAGGGCGGCAAATCTGGTAGCGGCTTTAGTGGTGGCAAATTCTCTGCAGCGCGTAAACCTAGTACTAGTCAAAGACGTTCTAGCGGTAAATAGAATTATTCAAGAGTTTTAAGCCAAGCCAGTAAAGTTTGGATTTCGTTCTGGTTAAGGTATTTATCCCAGTGTATTATGCCGTACTGAATAGGTGGCATCGTTTTATCAGTTAAAACCACTTCAAGATGCAAAAGAGTACCCATATCTATCTCTGAGTCTTTCTTCGCATCTATCTCTGAGCGAATATCGAAGTCTTCAATACCCTTCTCGACATCTTCTTTAACTAAAGTCTTCACCAAGGGCAGCTGAGCATACCAAGGCTGCTTAATACCGCTAGCGTGACAGTCCATACATTTAGCATGCAAGATTGCCCTAGACTCTTTAGATAAATCAGTCTTCGCCATAGCTGGCGTTAGCAAAAAGAAACAAACAACTATAAGAATAAATCTCTTCATTTATTTATTAGCCATATATAACCACATCACCACATCATTAAGTTCAGCCTCATTTAACTGAATGCCAAACTCTTTAGCGTAATAAGCTGATAAACGCTTAACTTGATCTATAGATCTACGTGAAGCAATACCCTTAAGTGATGGGATGGTTTTACCTTTCTTCTGGTCAATCGCTTTAGCCTTGGAATCCCAGTTGCCAGAAGAGCCACCACCGGCATGACAAGCTACGCAGGAGCCATAAGTTCCTTTACGTTCATAGAACAGCTGTTTACCCTCAGCAATTCCAGCACGCACTTGGCTCATAGAAACACTCATCAATAAAAACAAATAAATAAACTTAGCCATCATCAATCTCCTTATTAATCACTAAAGACTTTTATAGTAATTGTTCCTTTCTCGCTTGTCGCCGACGTACCATCATTGTTAAGTGGTATCAAAGTTAATTTTAGACTGAGCGGTCCCTTCGCCAATTGTTTTTGCATTTTACGAGTTGATAATGCTGCGCGAGGATTAACAGTCACTGTATCCGAGCCTATAGATGTTCCTAGTGAAATCGTACCGGTAGTACTAGAAAGAGTTATATATTTCTGAACAGCTTTAGAAGCCACTATCTTATAATCCATAGCAGTTCCAGCATTAGTAGGACTAGAACTTAGAGTGATGTCCAAGCCACCTTCAGTCGTTGGAGTCATATCAGTTACAGTTACTGACCAATTAACATTAGTCACAAAATTACTAGCATCAGCAAACCTAGATGGGAAAGCGTCTCTTATACCTTGCGAAAAGCTATTACCATGTGATTCAAAATACTGACCAAAACTGTTTCTCGCACCGTCACCTGCAGCACTAACATGACAAAGGTCGCATCTATTAACCCAAGCTGAGGTTTTATACTGGTTTGCGTTATAAGAATTCATGTAGCTTTGCGTTGCCAAAGCCCGACTGTGACAAGAAACAATCAAAGCCCCTACAATTACTAGTAACGTTGCCGCTCTTGATTTCAACATATATTTAATTCCCTCTAGTCACAGATTAGCATTGGTGCTTTACTAAAAGCATGACAAGAATATTACGTTTTTTTACTTGCTCACTAATCATTATTAGTGGACTTTTCTTTCAAGATTGCAAAGCTGAGAACCAGTCAGCAACAGTGATTTCAGTTGATAGAGATTCTCAACAAGCAGTAATAGAAGTTGATGGAAAAAAATACAAAGTAAATTTAGATCAAGTGATTGATGAGAACAATTCGCAAGCAAATAATTCTACAAAACCAGAAGCTACCGCACAAAACAATAGTGAAACAAAGACCGAAACTCCTAGCCCAGATAGTAATGCAGAACTAGAAAAACAATTCGCCGCACTAAGTGCAACTCAAAACAAATACACTGGACTTCCAGTTTCTGTAAGCACAAGACTCTTAACCATGCCAACAGATAGATTAATGACCAAAGGGCAATGGGGCATAGATTTTACTCATCGCTTCGCAGCCGCCTTCGCTGATGAAGGAGCCTTCTTAGGTTTAGATAGTTTTGCTTACAATAGTATCGGTGTTCATTATGGGCTGACAGATACTTTAGAACTGCATCTTATGAGAGCTAATGTCGGTGATATGCTCGAGTTCGGCGCTAAAGCTAAAATACTTCAAGAGACTAAAGATTTCAGCTGGACCAATCCAATGAATGTCACTCTAACTGGCGGCTTCCAGTCAGATTCCATACAAGATGCCTTAGACCCTTATGTTCAAGTCATACTCTCACGCAGCATAGTACCTAATCGCATTCAACTTTTCGTATCTCCAAGCTACGCTTGGAACACTAATACTATCGGCGGACCAGCAGCTATTTATTCTTCGTTTGCAGATTCACAAGGCAGAGGCTCTGGTGACCAAGGCACCTTCGCCATTCCTATTGGTCTTAGCGTTGAAGTGATTAAGAATAGAGCTAGTATTTTCGGTGAGATCAGCCCAGTATTCGCTGGTTACCAAGAAAATAAAATGGGCTGGGCAGCAGGCATACAAGTACTCTCCAAGAAAGAAACCCATATCTGGACGCTTGGTATAACTAATATGCCTTATGTCACCCCTGGACAATTTATCGTAGGTGGGCCGGAGAATGATATACACCTAGGGTTTAACGTAAATATTTTCATTTAAATGCAATTTATAACCTATGCCTGATTCATTCTCTATTAAATCACCAACACCAGTACTAGCTTGATTTAGTTTTTTACGTATCTGCCAGAAATATACTCGCAAATAATGACCATGATCAACAGCGCAGGGACCCCAAATACTATGCAGTATCTGTTTATGCGGTACTACCTTGCCAGCAGCATCGACTAACATAAGCAATAGAGTATATTCTGTTGCACTAAGTTTTACTTCTATACCATTGGCTTTCACTTTACGATGTTGTCTGTCTAGCTCTAGCCCACCACTACTAAAAACACTAGCACCCACTGGCTCAGGGTTATGTCTAAGCGCAACGCGAATTCTAGCCATTAATTCATCCATACTAAATGGTTTAGTAAGGTAATCATCAGCACCAGCATCTAAAGCCTCCACTTTATCTTGGTCACGATTCTGCACAGTAAGAAAAATTACTGGTATATTCGTGCGCTGGCGCAGAGATTTAAGTACATCAAGTCCGCTAATATCAGGCAAAGCATAATCAAGAATAATTAGATCTGGATTGCTACTAAAAGCTTTCTCAATAGCCGTAGCGCCGTTATGTGCTTCTATAACTTTATAAGAACGGTTCTCCAGACTATGCTTCAACAACTTGCGCAAAGAGTCCTCGTCATCAACCACTAATATAGTTAAACTCATTTGACTATCTCTGTTAGCTCCTTAGGCACAGCTACTAGTGGCAATTCTATTCTAAACTCAGCACCAGAATTAGCATCCAACCTAGTGCTGGCATGAATAGTCCCAGCATGCGCTTCTATAATACTTTTTACTATTGATAACCCTAAGCCCAGCCCGCCACTAGCAGTACCCGGCACTCTGTAGAATTTTTCAAATATTTTCTCTTCCGAGCCAACGGGGATACCCGGTCCTCTATCTTTAATAATAATAACTAGAGCAGCTTCTCTCTTAAGCAATTCTAGATCGATAGGACTGCTGGTTTCAGAGTATTTAATAGCGTTAAGCAAAATATTAGCTAGAGCATGTCTAAGTAATTTATAGTCTGCTCTAATATATAAATCTAAATCACCCTTGATAATCAACTGCCTACTTGGGGCTTCCTCGCGCTGGTAGGCTTCTAAATCTTTAACTAGTTCAGAGACTTGAAACCATTCTTGCTGCAAAGTTAAAACTCCATTCTCGATACGGCTCATATCAAGCAGGTTTTCAACCACGCGATCCAGACGACGAGCAGATTTAATTAAATCCTGCACTAAAGTTTCATTAGAAGATTTTTGATCTTTAAGAGCAGTAGCAGCCGCAATAATAGCTGTAATCGGGGTTCTAAGTTCATGCGAGACAGAATTAATTAAAGTCTGATGTAATTTCTCAGAGACTTCATAAAGCTCTGTTACTCTTGCTTGCTTAGTTAATCTATGACCTTCCAGAGCTAAAGCCACGTGATCAATCACAGTTTCTAGAAACAATTGCTGCTCCATAGAAAGGAATTGTTTTTTATTATTAGCGTAGTAGACTAGAACACCAATAGTTCTAGCTGCAACTTTAATAGGCATACATAGAGCTCTAGAAGCTGATAGGGTCTCAGTAGACCAGCCTGCTGCCTGCCCGTGCTCCGCCACCCACTGAGCCACAGCCCAGTCTTTATCAGCAAGACGCTGGGAGTTTAAGTCTCTTGACAATCGACCTTCATTATTAAGCACTAGTACTATCGCAGTGGCTTCAAAACGATTTTGCACTGCAGATACCAAGACTTGGCTAACTTCATCTTCAGACTTACTTAGCGAAAGCATTTTACCTAGTTCATAAAGCAATCTAGTTTTCTCTTCGCGACCTTGCATCAATTCTTCTTGCTTGCGAATTTTATTAGTCAAATAGCCGCCTACTATAGCAGTAATAAGAAAACTAAAAAGCATCATAATATCGCCATGCTCGCGGATAATAAAAGTAAATCTAGGTGGAATAAAGCAATAATCCCAAATTAAAGCACTAGCTAGAGCTGCCATTATAATAGGACCTCTAGAGCTTAGACTAGACACTACAAGAATGCCAAGAAGGAACAAAGAACCTAAAGCCTTATAACCAAAATAAGGTAAAAGCCAGTATGCGACTAAAGAAAGAGCCATAATAAAACAAGCTGTATTATAGTAAGCAGTCCACGAGCTTCTAAAATTAGGTAATTTCCAGAAAGCAGTAGCTGGGCTATGCTCTAGGCGCATTACATGCATATCCACTCCTTGCATCGATTGAATCAAAAGATCTAATAAGGTACCGCCCCTGAATAAATCTAGAAGGAATCTAGACTTAGGTCTGCCCATAACTATTTGAGTGACATTTTTTTCAATAGCTATTTTTTGTATAGCTTGAAGCAGATTTGAATCAGTAACTGTAACTATCTCTGCTCCCAGCTCGCGCGCTAGAGCTAGATTATTGCGCAAAGCCAAGGCTTCAGCTTCACTACGCTCCTTACCTAAATCTATATGCAAAACCAACCATGGTGCTTCTAAATTAAAAGCCATACGCCGAGCAGCTCTAATTAAAGCTCCAGCATTAGGATTATGACTAACAGCAACCAGTAATCTTTCATTAGTGTTCCAAGGTCCTTGAATACCTTTAATTAGCATTTGAGCATGCAGATCTTGATCTACATGCTCAGCGGTGAACCTTAAAGCAATTTCACGCAGCGCGGTTAAATACTCTTCCTTGAAAAAATTCTGCGCCGCCCAATCAGCCCTACCTTCACCTAGATAAATCTTGCCTTCTTCTAGCCTGCCCAGTAGTTCATTAGGTGCTATATCTACTATCTCGATTTGATCAGCGTTCTCAAAGAATGAATCTGGCACTGACTCTCTAACTATTACTCCAGTGATTTGCGCTACTTGATCTTTACGGCTTTCTATATGCTGAATATTTACCGTAGTATAAACATCAATACCATGATCCAGAATCTCTTCAACATCTTGATAACGTTTATTATGCCGAGCACCGGGAGCATTCGTGTGAGCAAGCTCATCTACTAAAACTATCTCTGGTCTAAGTTCTATTACTCTATCGATGTCCATCGCAGCGAGCTTAGTATCTTTATATATAAGAGTTTTACTAGGCAAAACTTCAAGCCCTTGTAGTAGCTGTTGAGTTTCGATGCGCCCGTGGGTTTCTACGCAAGCCACTATAACTTTCTTGCCGCGCTTCTGCTGCTCGCGAGCAGCTTCAAGCATAGAATAGGTTTTACCTACCCCAGGACACATACCAAGAAAGACTCTTAGATGCCCTCTATTAGAATCTTGTTTATTTACTACCTCAAGTAGTTTTTCTGGACGAGACTTATCCATTTTGATCTAAAGCTAGATTGAGTTTGAGCACATTAACTCTTGGTTCACCAAGCAAACCCAGCTGCCTAGCTTCTATATGCTGTTTAAGAATATCACGAACCCGCTCTTGACTAAGATTGCGAGCGGTAGCCACTCTCTCTACTTGGCTATAAGCCGCTGCTGGGCTAATATGCGGATCTAGGCCGCTAGCAGAAGCGTAGAGCATTTCATGAGTATAACCTTGACTGCGTCTCGCTAAGACTTGATCTTTTAGTTTAATACTAGCTGGAGATAAATTAGTGCCGCCAGAAGGTAGTGGATTGTAATTAACCGCTGAAGCTCTTGGTTGAAAATATTTAGCTGCGCTAAAGGCTTGAGCAATTAATTCAGAGCCGACAACTTGTTTATCAGTAGTATAAATTAAACTACCATTAGCTTGCTTAGGGTAGAAGATTTGAGCGAGTCCTGTTACTAAGGCTGTATATAGTACGCCGGTTAACAATGTGCTTATCAATAGAAATCTAATTGCTGTTAATAAATCTTTAGTCATAATAAAACTCCTGTTGTCGCCAAGAACATGTCAATTAGCTTAATACCCACGAAAGGTACTATCAATCCGCCTAAACCATAGACAATAATATTACGCTGCAATAATCTCATCGCTCCCAGTGGCTTATACTCCACACCCTTCATAGCAAGTGGAATTAGAGCAATGATAATGAGTGCATTGAATATCACCGCGCTAAGTATTGCTGTTTGCGCTGAATGCAAATGCATAATATCAAGCATAGCTAAAGGACCTTTAGCGCTAGCACCAGCGTAAAGACTAGCGAATAGCGCTGGAATAATAGCAAAATATTTAGCAACGTCATTAGCAATACTAAAAGTAGTTAAACTACCTCTAGTCATAAGTATCTGCTTGCCAGTTTCTACTATTTCTATTAGTTTAGTTGGACTGCTATCTAGATCCACCATATTACCCGCTTCGCGCGCCGCCTGAGTGCCAGTATTCATCGCCACACCGACATCTGCTTGCGCTAAGGCTGGTGCGTCATTAGTACCATCACCCATCATCGCTACTAAATGTCCTTTGGCTTGCTCTTCGCGAATACGATTCATCTTCGATTCTGGTGTCGCTTGTGCGATAAAATCATCAACCCCAGCCTCGGCGGCAATGGCAGCAGCAGTAAGGTGATTGTCACCAGTGATCATAATTATTCTTAAACCCATTTTGCGCAATTGAACAAATTTTTCTTTAATACCACCTTTAACTATGTCTTTAAGGTAAATTACGCCGAGTACTTTATTGTTCTCAGAGACTAGTAATGGCGTCCCGCCCATATTAGCAATACGATGTGCCGCCTCTACTACCGCGGCTGGCACTGAAGAGCCTTGAGCTTCCACGTGCTTAGTAACAGCATCAAGAGCACCTTTACGCAGCTGCCTGCCCGGCAAATCTATACCACTCATTTTAGTTTCAGATTTAAAAGGCACGAAAACTGCTGCGCTCATATCTAGACTTTCTGCTTTAAGCCTATACTCATCTTTAGCCAAAGTTACTATCGATCTACCTTCTGGGGTCTCATCACTCATTGAGGCTAATTGAGCTAGCTCTGCTAAATATTTAGCCTCAACTTGAGGAGCAGGAATAAACTCAGTAGCTCTGCGATTGCCAAGAGTAATAGTGCCAGTTTTATCTAAGAGTAATACATCGACATCACCAGCCGCTTCTACTGCTCTACCACTAAGCGCAACTACATTACATTGAATAAGCCTATCCATACCACTTATGCCAATAGCACTAAGAAGACCGCCGATAGTAGTAGGGATCAAACAAACCAAAAGCGCGATTAATATAGGAATAGTTACTAGCTCTGATAAATCTTGCCCTGCAGCGGTGGCAGAATAATCACTAAAGAACTTAAGACTAATAACCACTAGTAAAAATATAACTGTAAGACTAAGTAGAACTATAGATAAAGCAATCTCATTAGGCGTGCGCTGGCGCTTAGCACCCTCTACTAGAGCTATCATTCTATCGATAAAGCTAGAACCGGGCTCAGAGCTGATCCTAACTATAATACGATCACAAAGAACTTTAGTACCGCCAGTTACCGCACTACGATCACCACCACTCTCGCGTATCACTGGCGCCGACTCACCGGTAATAGCCGCCTCATCTATAGTCGCGATACCTTCTATGACGTCACCATCAGCAGGTATAGTATCGCCAGCTTCGCAAACGACGATATCACCTTTACGCAGTTGACTAAGATCTATTATTCGCTCTTTACCATTCTCAAGCAGTCTAGCTTTAACATCGATTTTATACTTCTTAAGACTATCAGCCTGCGCTTTACCTCTACCTTCAGCAATGGCTTCAGCAAAATTAGCAAATATAACTGTGAACCATAACCAAATAGCAATCTGCAACTCGAATAATAAAGGTAAACCCTGAATAGCTTTATTAATAGTAATAATAGTAGTGATTAAAGCTCCCAGCTCGGTTATAAACATCACCGGGTTCTGCCACTGTAGTCGCGGATCTAGTTTAACGAAGGAGTTGTAGATCGCGGCTTGTACTAGGCTAGAGTTGATAAATTGCTGGCGCATGATTATAAAGCTACTCCTTTAAGCATTAATAGCTGCTCTAGTATTGGACCCAGAGCGAGCACAGGAAAGAAAGTTAGAGCCCCAACTAGAATTATTACTGCTATTAGCAGTACTAGGAATAATGGATTATCAGTAGTAAAAGTACCCGGCGAAGTGGCGACGGTTCTCTTGCTTGCCATATTGCCTGCGATCGCTAAAGCTAAAAATATCAGCGCGAATCTTCCTACTAACATGCAAAAACCTAGACTTAAATTGTAGTAAGGTGTGTTAGCACTCAAGCCAGCAAAGGCACTACCATTATTATTCGCCGCTGAAGTGAAAGCATAAAGTATCTCAGAGAGCCCGTGCACCCCACTAGCGCTAAGACTGCTAAGTCCGATCGGTAAGACTAGCGAAACTGCTGTGCCAAGTAAAACCAAGGCACTTGGCAGAATAATAGCGATAATTGTTAATTGAATATCACGCGCTTCGATTTTCTTGCCTAAATACTCTGGGGTTCTACCTACCATTAAGCCAGCTAAAAATACCGTAAGAATGGCGAAGAAAATCATGCCATAAAGTCCGCTACCAACACCGCCAAAGACAATCTCACCAAGCATCATATTGAGCAGGGCTATTGCTCCAGATATTGGTGACAGCGAAGAGTGCATAGCGTTAACTGAGCCGTTACTCGCTGCTGTAGTAAATACTGACCAGATAATCGAGTTAGTGACACCAAAACGAGTCTCCTTGCCTTCCATAATTGCGCTATCAGCAAGCACTGGATTATAACTATATTCAGACCATAGAGAAATGGCTAAAGTACCAACAAGTAAGAGCATCATTGCTGCCCATAGAACCCAACCTTGTTTGCGGTTGCCGACCATAAGACCAAAAGTGTAAGTAAGCGCTGAAGGGATAAGTATTAAAGCAAGCATCTCCAATAAATTAGATAATGGCGTTGGGTTCTCATAAGGGTGAGCACTGTTAGCATTAAAGAAACCACCACCATTAGTTCCTAGTTGTTTAATAGCTATTTGCGAAGCGGCAGGACCTTGAGGAATAATTTGCTCAGCAGCTTCTAGAGTCTGGACCTTAGTATAGGCTGAGTAATTCTGCACTACACCTTGACTCACCAAAGCTAATGCGAGTATAAGTGATAGCGGCAATAGTATATATAGTAGGCCTCTAGTTAGATCCACCCAAAAATTACCCAAAGATTTCGCTGAGACTCTTGTCAGTCCGCGAATAAAAGCCACCAATACTGCCATACCTACTGCTGCTGATAAAAAATTCTGCGAACATAATGCAATAGCCTGAGAAAAATAACTAAGAGTAACTTCACCAGCGTAAGACTGCCAGTTAGTATTAGTAACAAAACTAATAGCGGTATTAAGAGCTGTATCCCATCGCACCGAAGCTAATGCAGCTGGGTTAAAAGGTAAAAGATGCTGAAATACTTGAACCAAATAAACTAAAACTAAACTAAGTACGCTAAAAATCGCAACAGCGAAAGAGTAACGCTGCCAAGTCATTTCAGCAGTTTCTTCTACATTAGATAGTTTATATATCCCTAACTCTATAGGGCGCAAAAACTTCAATGGCGCTTCACCTTGATAAACCTTATAGATATATTTACCTAAAGGCGGAGTCACCCAAGCAATTAGTGCCAAAGCTAAAAAAACCTGCAAATAGTCGTAAATAGACATATAAAATATTGTCTTCTATGTTGGCATCAAAAAATAGTAAAAGTTTAGGTCAAAAGCGTAAAACTTGCATCAAAGTTAGCTTCTAGCTCTCATAAAAGTGGATAAATGTTGGATAATCATAGAAGTAATGAAGAATCTATTTATCATAGCTTTACTAACTCTCAGCATCGTCTTGAGCCCAATAGCAGTTAAGGCAGAGCAAATACAGTTCGAAGAAGGTGGCGCTTCGCAATCGGTCGGCATAGTTCCAACTGGAGCCCTGCAAGTAGAGACGGTGTTTATGAATTACACTAATCTCAACAAGAATCAAGGTTCTTCGTTTGAACTAATGGAGACCTTGTTTCGTTATGGTATCTACAACGATAGGATAGAAGCTCGTGCTCGTATTGGTGGTTTAACTTTAGTTGACGGCTCAGCGGGGATGGACAATATAGGACTAGGTACCAAGATAGGCTTAACTAAAGCTGACGGTCTTATACCAACAGCTGATCTGATTATAGATTTTCAGATTCCAGTTAATAATGATATTAATTCTGATAATTTCACTCATAGTTATAAAATTACTACCGATAGTCCAATTAATTCTAAATGCTCTATCTCTAGTAATTTATCATTAGTATTTGCTAGTACAGACCGCAGCAGTGGAGCAGATTTCACCAGAACCGTAGTACCTTATGTAATTGGTTTTAACGCCAAACTTACTGATAAACTCTCTCTCAATAATGATTTCTTCGGCACTTGGTCTATGAGCGGGAATCAAGGCAATCAACTGGGTTTAGCTACCTATGCTACTTACTATTTTCAAGACAATTTAGCAGGAGTAGCCTCAACTGTTCTAGGCTTTAATGACAACACTGATCCTTTCAGTTTCTATACTGGGATAGTCTATAGATTCTAACTACATATCAGTGCCAGCATAGGCTAGACTAAAACTCTTATTAGCTAGCGGAAAATCCGCAACTATATTATGCAAAACAGCATGCTCTAATGCTCGCCAATTATGCAATGAAATATCTCTAAATCTACAGTACGTAATATGTCCACGTGCATCCAATTCTAAATAGCAAAGCACCGGACCCCTAGCAGTCTCGACGAAGGAATAAGCTTCGCCAGCCCGCGCTGGGTTAAGACTGGTTTGCACCGAACTAGCATTATCATCTAATAAAAAATCTATTGCCCTATTGACTAGAGTAAATGATTCGTTAATCTCACTGAGCCTAGTATTGTAACGAGCCAGCACATCCCCTTGGCGGCGGCTGTGCACTTCTATTCTCAAGGCTGCGTAAGCAGCGTAACTATAATCTCGGCGCGCATCATAAGCCAGCCCAGAGGCTCTACCCACTAAGCCAGACACTGAAAGTTCTTGAGCGACAGTGTGACTTATTATGCCAGTATTGCGGAAACGCTCTAGCACTCCATTATTAGATCTCACCATCGCTATTAGGCGGCTAAATTCTTTATTGATTTTAGCTAGTTCGGATTTAAGCTTAGCTAAATGTTCTTTACTTAGATTATGTTTGACTCCAGCAACACTAAGAGTATTGCGCAAGAATCTGTGTCCCCAAATCTCATGGTTAAGTCTTAATAGCGATTCCTTAAGAGCAATTATACGCGCAAAACCTAAAGCAAAACCAGTATCGTTAATTAAAACAGCAACATCGCCGACATGGTTATAAAGACGCTCCATCTCAGCTAATATAGAACGCGAATAAAGAGCAGGTTCTGGCACAGTAACTTGTAGAATCTTCTCTACGCTTTGAGCGTAGGCTAAAGCATAAGAAAAATTACTATCACCGCAACAATATTGCGAAAATTTAAGTCCCTCCTCTATAGTGCAACCGATTAGAGAGTCTTCTATATTACGATGCAAATAACCTAAGCTGATTTCTAGTTTATTAATATGCTCGCCAAAAGCAGTAAAACGAAAATGCCCGGGTTCTATTATTCCAGCATGCACCGGACCGACTGGAATAATAGTGGCTGAACTGAGCTCTGGTGCTGGATTAAACTCAGGAGGATTATGACTTGGGGCTTTCAGTTCTTCTAAGCCATTAAAACTTAGAGAGTGTTTCTTAGCTATAGCAGTTTCATAGATAGCAGCGATAGGATAAATCCTGGTGATCGAAGGGTGACTAAGTTCAAGCGGCACCTCTAAAATCAAAAGCTTGCCCTGAACATAGGGGTTAAAACAATATTTCAAAAGCGCATGCTGATCTATGCGCTTAATAGCTAATAAGGCTTCAAAAGCAGCGCCATTAAGCTTAATTAAATGCACCAGATTAGGGATTAATAGAGCCGGTACTTTCATTAGATAAGTATCTATAGACTCAATTAGCTCCAGCTTATTATCACGCAAAAAACTTTTTAGATTATTGATCATAAAAACCTCTCACTTAAATAATTAAAAATCTGATGATAGAAAATTAAACTTGCGCTAGCTAAGGCAAGGGAAAGCAACACCGGCACTTTAGCAAACATCATCAAATTACTTTTGTAATCAAAATTCGGCCATTCTCGCTGTTTAGGGGCTTTAAAGAAAAGAATTCTGCCAAAAGTAAAAACATAACCACCCAGAACCAAGACTCCCGCTACAAGGAAAAGAAGACTAAGCCAATAGTTGTAAGTAGTTAGGTATTTCACTAAAACAAATTTAGTCATAAACATAGCAAAAGGCGGGAAAGCATTTATCGCTAACATCGAAACAATTAACAAGCTTGAAGCAGTAGGTAAAATCTTCATAGTATTGCCGACTTCCTCAACTTCTACGCTGCCATAGACTAGCTGAATATTACCAACCAAGAAAAACATCCCTGCTTTAATTAGTGACTGTAGTAACAAAAATATAAGTCCAACCACTAAAGCCTCTTTATAAGGCAGTCCTAGGGCGATAGCGGCAATACCCATAGTCTCTATGCTTGAAGTGGCTAGCATACGTTTAAGGTTATGCTGATTAATCATAAATAAAGCAGCAAGCACCACCGAGAGCAAGCCAAAAAATATCAAGAGACTAGCCGTGTAATCTGTCGAGCCCAAAGCATGATCTACTATATATTTAAGTCTCACCAAGAAAACAAAAACCACTTGCTTAAGGGCGCAGCAAAGAAAAATCGCTAGTGGTATTTCAGCGCGCTCAATAGCTTCAGGCAGCCAAGCGTGCATTGGTGCTAGCGCCATTTTAGTACCCAGACCTATAAGTATAAAAACAAAAGCTGCTTTAACTAGAACTGGATTAAAGACAAGATCAGGTTTAAAGAAAGAAGAGAAGAGTAAGCCAGATTCAGTATTAATATCACCGCCAACGGCAACGAGCAAAATCGCAATGCCCATCAAAGCTAATATCAAGCCAACGCTACAGATTATCAAATAATTCCATGCCGACTCAAGAGCAACAGTGCGCCTAAAGACCCCAAGTGCTAAAGCCACAATTAAAGTGGTCATCTCAAGAGCAATCCAAGTCCAGCCTATATCATTAGCCACTGAAGCAAATAACATCGCAGCTAACAGTAAGCCAGAAAGGCTATAAAACTTCTGCATATTCTTAATTTCAAAATCCTCATGTCTGTCACATTGATATTTAAAGTAGGCAAAAGAATAAAGCGAAACCAACAGTGATATTAAAGAGACTATCGCTAAACTGAATATAGCTAAATGATCTAATTGGCTAATACTCAAGTGTCCAATATGATGTCCGCCATAAAATGCCATAAAGAAAACTACAGCAACAATAGCTAAATTAACTAGTATATTAACTAGCCCTAAAGTCATTGTCGATCCAACACAAAACGCTAAAGCAGCAAATAAAATCGGCAAGGCAAGAACTATAGTTAAATAACTCATAGATGCAGATCCTCCACTGTCGATTTAATCCTATTAGAGAGCACGCTCATAATAACTACACCGATTAGCAAGTCCAAGGCTAGTGCGGTTTCAAAGACGGTAGATAAGGTCTTAGTACTAAATAGCACCAAGAGTGAAATGCCATTCTCCATCACTAGAAAACCCATTAGCTGTGACATGGTCTTAGATCTATTAATCATTAATAATAGACCGTTAACCGTTACAGCAACAGCGATTGGAGCTGCATGGTAAAGAACAGGATTCAATGCCGTTAAACTTTCATAAGGGAAAATCCAGAAAGTGAGCGCGGTAACTAAGCCAAGAATAAGAAATATCAACTGCGTGTTAATAAGATTCTCGAATTGATCATCCACATGCAACTTCTTAACTACTCTAGCTAAAAAAAGAGGAAAAACTATGACTTTGAAAATTAAAATTATAAATGCTGAAAGCAATAAATGCAGATTATAGTGATCACGCAAGAGGGCGCAGTTCATCGCAAAAAGACAAAAACTCTGAAAACTATAAGTATGGATATTATCCATGATAAACATTTGTCCGGTCATTGCATAAGCAGATAGTAATACCGCCACTAGACCGAGGTAGTAAAAAGCGCTGTTGTCAATTAAGTGGTTAATTAGTTCTATCATCTAAATCCTTATAAAATAATGGGCGAATATGGCAATCATCGCTAAAGCCAAAGAGAAACTAGTTAATTCTGGTATCCTAAAAACGCGTAATTTAGCTGTAGATTTCTCAAAAATAGCAAAAATTAAACAGAAAGCCAGCATCTTCACTAGCCAAAGGTAAGCCGCTTGGCCAAAGGCTGATGGACTTAGCTCCAAACTAATACCATAAGGATAAAATAGCGAAAAGAATAAAGAAGCTAATAATGTAAATTTGAGCATGCTGCAATATTCAAGCAAAGCCAAATACTTACCAGAATATTCGAGCAATAAAGCCTCATGCACCATAGTAAGCTCCAAATGAGTATTAGGGTTATCGACCGGGAAACGTTTACATTCAACAATAATAATTATCAAGAAGGCTACTGCTGTAAACACCATATTCGGGTGCAGCAGAAAACTTCTATCAGCGATATTTTGGGTTACTATTGCAAAAAGATTAGTAGTCTGGAACTCAACCGCTAGTGACATTATCAGAACTAGCACCGTAGGTTCGATTAACATCATAGTAAAAGACTCGCGCGAGGCACCAAGACCAGCAAAAGCAGTACCAGTATCCATAGCAGCTAGAGTAGAAAGAAAAGCGATCAACAAAAGTATGCCAAAAACAAAAACCGCATCACCAAGATTGAAATAAATAGAAACCGTTGAAAGAACAGGAATAGCTAAGCTCAGTAAAACCAGCAAAGCCAAAGCCAGATAAGGATAGAGACGAAATATCCACGATGAGCTCTCTGGTACTATGCTTTCTTTATTGCAGAGTTTAGCTAGATCGTAATAGCATTGTAGAATTCGCGGACCCTGACGCCCTTCAATCATCGCTCTGAATTTTGCCAAGATTCCAGCAATTAAAGGTGCTGAAACTAGCAAGACAATAGTTGAGCAATAACTATAAAGTGTATAACTAAGACTAGAAGTACTTAGCATAGAACAGCCCTCCAATTAAAACCAATAAAATATAGAGAAGGTAGCTTCTTAGCCCCTTACCATGTAAGTTCTCTCTTGCTTTAGTGGAGAAATTACAGAAGCGTAAATAAAATTCAGCGAGATACTGAGTGCTATGCACAGAGAATAATAATTTCATCAAACGCACTAGAGGCTGGGAGTATGAGACTGCTGAATATTGCATCTGTGGCTTGACTTGCATTTGCCCGCAAAGCCAAGGCATGGCGCGGCTAACTTTAGTGCGCATAAAGAAACTGACTATAACTAATAAAACTATAATTAATGCAAGTGTACTAAAACCAGAACCCATCATAAAATTAGCCTCTTGGTATGGCAGTGCTAGACTAGAAATTAAAGGCTCCCAGATTAAATTAAGGCTAGCTGGAACTACTCCTAAAAATAAACAAGCAAACGACAATAGCAGTATCGGCGCTAGCATCAGAGCCGAGATTGGCTTAGCCTTGATCTCAGTGCGCTCATAACCTAAAAACGCTACAGAGTATAATCTTGAAAACACAGTAAAGGCTAATCCAGCAACCATAGCTAAAAGCATGAGAATTATAGGTAGCGCAAAAAACACTAGCTGACTATGATTGAGCATAGCTAACATCACTAGTTTATAAAGCAGCCACTCGCCAATAAAACCATTAAAGAAAGGCATGCCAGCAGCAGCCAAGCTAAGAACCAAAAAGAAAACAGCCAGCGTAGGCAAGCGATGAATAAGTCCGCCCATAGAATCAAGATTACGAGTATGGGTACTAGCGACTATTGAGCCAGCAGCTAAGAAGAGTCCGGATTTAAATAAAGCATGGTTGAGCAGATGATAAAGACAAGCAACTAAAGCAAGGCTAGCTAAAGCATCATCATTACAAACTTTGAATAGCAAAGCTAATCCTAGAGTCGTTACACAAATACCAACATTCTCTACGGTCGAATAAGCAAGCACACGTTTAATATCAGTATCAACCGCTGCTTTGCAAACTCCAACCATAGCTGAAATTAATCCAAAAGCAAGTAAGAGATAAGCAAAGCCCATATCTAAATAGTGAAACTGAAAGCCGAGCCTAATTAAAAGATAAATAGGCAACTTCACCATCAAGCCAGACATCATGGCAGAGACATGTGAAGGCGCAGCTGGGTGCGCTAGCGGCAACCAAAAATGCACAGGGGCTAAACCCATTTTAATAGCAGCGCCAGCGAAGAATAAACTATAAATTAACCAATTAGGTGCAAAAGCTGCACTCGGCTCACCAAAAATAGAGAAATCCATATTCCATGCGTGCCCTGCTGATAGTAAAAGAAAAGCCAAAAGCAAGAAAGCAGCACTCAAGTGGGTCATAATAAAATAAACAAAACCCGCTCTGATATTCTCTCGCTGCTCGCTATCATAAATCACTAGGAAGTATGAAATCAGGCTCATCAGTTCCCAGAAAAACATAAAAGTAAAAACATTACCGGCAGCGACCACCCCTATCATTGATAGTGCAAAGCCAAGAGATAGTGAGTAAAGCTGGGTGAGCGAATATTTACCCTTATATTCTTTGGCGTAACCAAGCATATAGAATAGTGAAATAATGGATACTATCGCTATAAGCGCAATAAAAAAAGCCGCTAAATAATCTATAGTAAAAACTAATCTGATATTATCCGCGTTCATCTAAGCTCCTTAGAGTAAGTAAAACTGCAAGTATCTCGGCTGGACTTGGCGGGTCACCGGGGATCTCCAGATCCACAGGAATACAATCACTAACTTTAGATAGACTACTATCACCAAAACCATTACAAATTCGACCACTAATAGCCCCGTCACCAACAGCTATCACTATGCTCGGTTGAGGGGTTGCTTCGTAAGTTTTAATCAAGGCGTTTTTCATACCCGGCGCAACTGGACCAGTCACTAGTAATATATCTGCGTGCCGAGGTGATGCCACTATCTTAAAACCAAATCTATTAAAGTCATAAATCGGATTTTCAAGCGCTGCGATTTCATGCTCGCAATCATTAGAGGAGCCAGCATCTACTTGGCGAATAGCAAGTGACTGCGAGCCTAATTTAGAGAGCTTGGCTCTTAGCGCATCACTAATATTGAGATTTGGTTTTGCAAGCTTCTTATCAGTTTCCGTTAAGCATCCGGAAAAAAGAAACTCTTTAATTACAGTTAACACCTAATTTATGCCTTAAAGAACATAGGTGCACCTAAAGGTATTCTTTCTCTACCGGTGTACGCGTTAACCAAGGTTCCCATTGCATGATAAAAAGCTAGAACTGCAATCACCATATGCTCTATACCTAGCTGAAAGTTAAGATCGTTACCTAATTTAGAAGTGAAATCAGTGAAGAAAGTAACTGTAATAACTATATGCAAAAACATGAGAACTGCAGTTTTATGACCGGTGTTAAAGATCATTACTGCCGAAAACAAAGCATAAATAGCAACTATTGGTAAAAAAATCTTATTATCGAAAAGAAGCCCATAAGACATATCAATAATTTTTACGGTGTATATAGTTGTCCAAAAAGCACCATACATAGTAAGTGCCGTGCCTCCTAGTTGATCGTGATAACTAATATCTACAAAGCCAGCTAAGAGTTGAACTAAGCCGCCAAACACAAGGCTAATAATAGCCACATCAAGAGCGTCTGATTGGGGTATATACCCGAGCTGCATCAGACCAAGAGTAGATGCTCCGACAGCCAGCCCGAAGAGGCCAACCGAGAGCATATCCATTTTCATTATTCGTTCCATTTTCCCTCGCTTTTAATTGTGAAACCCACTCAACAAACCTTATTGAGCGTAGATCACAAATGAACCTAAGTACTGTTTTTAGCCCATCAAGACGCAAAAAAACGAATCCTCTTCCCCAGATGCATGCCAGCAAAAAGGAAAGAGTATGTATTATGCGCTTCATAAGCTAAGCTTTATTATAGTCTTTGTACCCTAGCTTGAGTAGGTCTTTATCCATAAAATAATTAAGAATCGATGGTAATGAGGATTAATTTTAAAACCCTAGTCTTAGCAAGTCTTACTTCGATAATACTTAATAGCCCCGTGCGCGCTATCGAGTTTGCAGACAATAAGCCAATCGAGCTCCACGGCGATATTTCTATCGGGAACTTTTTTCACAACGCCCAGATATCTACAGTTAATAATGGCTATGATGGGATTTTTGATTATCGCCTAGAGGCCCACGCAGAGCTAGCTAAGCTAGGGGGACATAGAATCAGCACAGTAGCTAGGACTGAGGGTTTTACGTTCTATGATGGGTCTTCAAGTTTTTTTCGATGACCCCTTAATAGATCTACCTGAACTATATATTCAAGATGATTTCAAGATCCAGGGCATGGACTCTAAATTGGTCTTCGGTAAATTCGCTAACCGTAGATTCTTCGACAAAAATGAAATCATCTCAGACCCTTTCGATATTGGCGAAAGACCTTTCTTCAGCTCGCTCGCCAACTACAGTAATATTTTCGCTTCTATTCAGACTGCCCGTGACGCCGACCAGCTTAATAGCATTCAAGCTACTGGCTCTTATGGGTTTATGTGGTCTATCAAAGATAATGATGGCGAGGGTTTCAGGGACAGATGGGGTATGAAACAGTCTTTCGAAGTTGCTAGCTTAGGAGATTTCGGTAATACATTCTACGGCATTACTGAAGTTAATAAAAACTGGGGAGAAGATAAACCGGGGCAATTCGACATCGGCATACTCTACGGACAGAATGATGTATTTAGATCCGCTATGGCTCCAAGCGCTAAAGAACAGTATTTCTTCTACACTTCTATCACGCAAAAAATCACTAGTAAGCTAACCGCTTATTCTCGCTATGGTCTACTAACTAGTACTGATGCTAAAGGCGATGGCTACTCAGAAAATAATATAGTCTCCGGGCTCTCCTATAAAATCACTGATAAAGATAGTTTCGGCTCGCACCTGATTATCACCGCATCAGATATCGCACCTAACTCTATGAATCATCTTAATGCTTGGACTCATAAATTCAATGATCATTTCTTTGCTAGTTTATTCAACACTTATAGATATAACGCGCCATCGCCAACCGCAGATGGCGGCGATAACAATTGGTTTATAGGGCTGAATTTAACAGCGGTCTTCTAAATTACTCAGCATATACTGGCTGACCAATCTCATAGACTTCGTTAGCCCAAGTACCACCACAGGTATGCGCTGGATTACCCGGACAAGGTTGAGCTCCCAAGGCTTTATTCTTACAAGCCGCAATATCAAGCACTCCTTGACTAGCATAGCTATCGTCGTTATCGCAGAAGCAAGCTCTACCATATTGAACAGCAGCTTTAGTGAAGCCTTTGTGCGCGCAAGTCTGAATACAATGCGGCAAAGTCATCTTAACCGGATCATCTATATATGGTGTATGGCTAGGAGCATGACCAGCATCAGCAAGACCGGTCATAGTACGGTTCCAGCTATCTCTATAACAACCAAGTGGTTTGATACTAGCTTTTGGAATAACTCCGAGCTTAATTGGCTGAGTCACAACTTCACCAGCAGCGTTTTTAAGCTGTGCGACATAAGTTCCTTTATGATCCAAATTCACCTGACTAATATGCAATCCTGTGCCATTAGCGAATTCTGCTGCAACAGGAGGATTAATGGCAATATTCTTGTCAAATTTAACCCAACGCTCTTTAATTGCGCCTCCAAGAACTTTACCTGGAGCTATAGTGGTTTTCTCACCTTCTAAAGCAACAGCTTTTTCTTGAGCTACTTCTTTAATTCTAGGTGGGAAGTTTAAACCTGTCTCATAGATTTCATTAGCCCAAGTGCCGCCGCAAGTCTCACCAGCAGCTCCAGCTGGACATGGCATATTACACGACGCGTCAGAGATTTTAGGATGCTTAGTATAATCATTATCACAGAAGCAGGCTTTACCATACTGAACAGCAGCGTAGCTAAAACCCTTACTCTTACAATGATTCACGCATTTACCACGGTTCATAGCATTATCCCAATAGTAGTAATTACCATCACCAGGAGACGGAATACCCGCTGCTAGTCCTTTAAGACCTCTATCCCAAGTATCAGTAAAACAACCAAGCTTAACGAAGCCCGAAGCCCAGGTATTAGGAGTAACTGAGTATGTGCCAACTGTTGTAGCTGGAAGTGAAGCTTGTACAGCTACTCCGCTTCCCATCTGAGAAAATCCTTCAATGCCATCAGCGAGAACTTCACCATTCGCATTGGTATTGAAGACTATACCAGAGACATTATCAGGACTACCACGGCTTATTGAAAACGTTATTCTATCATTGGGACTTAAATTTACATATGGCGCAGCAGAATCTGTTTGACCAGCCAGAGTTGGACTCTTAGACACGGTTAAAGCTGACTCACCTGCAACAATAAAACTTAAAGGATTAAAATTCTGAACAGCAGTAGCAACAATAGGTCCTCTACTATTTACGAAAGTTTCATTAGTGCTAGCACCATTTTTTCTGTATTTAATATATGCCTTACTATCTCTAAATTCAAATAAATATTTACCTTTAGTAGTTCCAAGTTCTCCACTAGGTAGAGTTGCTGGTACTACTACAGCAGCTGTAACTGGAACAGGAGTTACTGGAACAACAACTGGTGCAACAGTAGGGCGAACTAGATTAATAGTGCCGTCATCATTAATTGAAAATCTAACACTGCGCTTTTCTCTATAGCTTCCTGTCGATATAGTAAATGCTTGACCTTTCTTTAAACTTAAAGTTATAACGGATGGTGTAATTGAACCCGAAGATCCCCATCTCTCAAAAGTTTCATATGGAGCTCCCGCTGCTGGATGATCCTCGTCAATAATGATTTGACCCTCAGTACCACAAATCCCCGCACTCGCTGGTACTCTTGGCTGATAGACAAAGTGTAAATTTAAATGCGCAGGAGACGTAAAACCTAGAGTACTGTTGTCAGTCCAATAATACTGCTGACTATTATCAGCGACATACCTTAAAGTCATAGCACCAGTCACCAATGTAGCCAAATTAGGATTAGAACTGTTTAGAGTTATCTCAGTATAACCAAAAACCATTGGTAACTTTAAAACCACATTCGTTGACGACTGAGAAACTACAACAGCAGGTCCTCCTTGATAACAAGCAGTTGGCCCCGTAATTGCATCAGTAATAGTGGCACACAAAGGTTCTATCACTGGGTCACTACAGCGCGGATCAGCGGCAGCAAATGCAGCTGAAGGCTGCAAACAAAGAACGAAAGCTAATAACACAAAAAGTTTTTTCATCAGAGGGGTGTCCTATTCTTAATTAGCTCTCGGCAGAAAAATTTCGAGCAATAATATATTTTCAAAAACTATAAAAACTAAGTGAAAGCCCCTAGTCCACTTGGGCTTGAGTAGCAATTTTAGGCACAGTAATAACAATATTATCCGCTTCAGTTTGCACATCTAAACCAGTGCTATCACCGGCTTGCGGCAGAAAAACATTCTTAACAAAGGCACTGTAACTAGCGGATTTACCACTAGGGGTTTGAGTTTCAGTTTTTTGTTCGGCTTTGATTTTTAGAGTTTTATTCTCTAGCTGTATATCAAGGCTATTCTGATCAAGATTAGCCAGAGTCATCTTCACTGTGTATTTACCCTCGTCTTCCATGGTCTCAATATTAGGGCTAACGACATGGATAGTCGTAGCGTTCTGCATCATGGATTCTTGGCTTTTGCGCATCGACTCACGAATCTGCGCGAAGTGCTGATCCATCTGAGCGAAGTGCTCGTGGATAGAAGCGAAAGGATCTGTAGAGGCTAAAGATGCTGGGCTACTTATGATATATAAGCCCAGTAACAAAATGAACGAAAGCAATTTATGTCTGACGATCATAGAGTGAATATGAAACTATTATACCCAATTTTGTGGAATTTTAAACGAGCTGAGAATCAGCTGCTAGTATGAGTTATCAGCCCTAGGATAATATTATTTTTTCTAGTTTTGCGCTGGCAGCTTTTGCCGCAACAAGCACTCCATCATGCCCAAGCTCATCGGTTTTACCATAGACATTGGTAATTACACTAACAGCTTGCACTTTAATTCCAGCAGCAACTGCAGTTTCTATTTCTGGAACAGTGGACATACCGACAGCATCAGCGCCAAGAGATCTGAATAACTCTACTTCGGTATTGGTTTCATAGCTAGGCCCGTGGAAACCAACATAGACTCCTTGTTTAAGTCCTGCAATAGTTTCAGTTTGAAATTTAGTGGGCTTAGTAAGTAGCTGAGTTATATTCCCACGCTCCCGCCCCGGACGCATAAAATCCAAATAACCAGTGATTTGCATCAAATCACCAACATTGAAATTAGGGTTCAAGCCGCCAGCAGCGTTAGTAATAAATAAATCCTTCACTCCTTGCTCTATTAAGTAGCGAGCAGGGATGCAAGCTTGCTGCCAAGTGTTACCCTCGTAGAGATGCACGCGTCCGCGCATTAGCCAGATCTCACGATCGCCGAGATTATATTTTTCTAGAACACCTTTATGACCCTTAACTGTGGAGCGGGGAAAACCTTCTATATCACTGTAGCGAATACTCTCATAGGGTTTAAGCTCGTCGAGCATAGAGATGCCTGAACCTAGAATTACTGCTCTTACTGCTTTCATGCAGCTCCTCCGCCAATATAACTCAGCAGACTAGTGACGATAGGCTGGACTAGAGGATAGAACTGAGCGTGTATAGCATTAACAGCATCGCCCAAAAAAGCCAAATACATATAGGCGATAATCCAACCGCCTACTACATCTTCCACGAAATGCACTCTAAGATAAAGACGGCTCAAGCCAAGAAGAAAGGGCATAGCAATTACTAAAGCATAGAGCTGCGGCATAGTAGAGAGCTCAGGCTGGAAATATTTAGCGATAGAGAAGTATAAGGCTAGCGAGGTTACTGAGTGTCCCGACGCAAAACTATAACCCTTAACTTTAATACGCCTAAGAACCTCATCAGGTCTAGCTTTGCGCACTGTGTTCTTGATAACTAGGTTCATTGCGTAAGCCCAGCCCCAGAGCCCAGTGATATAGAAACCTTTTTCGAAGTTAATCGCACAAAGAATCATGCAAGTAATAAATTGCGGGAAAATATTACCCAATAAAGTAAAGTATCTAACTAGTAAAAACTCGTAATTTATTTTAGACAATTAATGTAAGGCTCCTAAACTTTTTTTAATTAGGTCTGCAACACCAGGCAAGTTCCAATCATGCATATTACAAGCAGTTCTAAGTCCACGCCAACGCCAGTCTTTGCGGCGCTTATCATTCTTAAAGGCTGATCGCTCTAATCTAGACATAGCGCTATCCGTGTCACCAGCTAGTAGATACCAATAAGCTAGACGCAGATACGCAAGACTATAGGCTTCATCACGCACTGCTTCAAAGTGTATCTCTGTAGCTGGAGCAGGCTGCCCCTCAAAAGCTACTTTAAGGTACTCTTGCAAACAATCTTCAGTAGTATTTAAGTCTAAAACCGCAAGAGTAACCTTCTCAACATGCTCAGCTTTAACATTCTGCACTGACTGTTGCGGATGTATACGATAGGCTCCAAGTGATTCGCGTATATGTTGAAACTGGGTGCGCCGAGATAATCTGAGCCAGAAATCCCAGTCCTCGTATGGAATTAATTCTGTTCGCTGAGCACCGATCTCAAGCAAGACAGAGCGATTAATGATCGGTGTTACCGAAGGGATAAAATTCCTATTCAATAAATCAAAATATACAAAACCTGAAGAACCTTCTTGCTGCCTAGGAGCTGCTGGCAAACTACGCCCCTGCATATCAATACGATCAACCGCTGCATAGACACAACCCACTTCTGGAAAAGCGTCGAATACATCCAACTGCTCTTGCAGTTTCTCAGGATACCAAATATCATCAGAATCTACTAAGGCAACAAACTCACCCTGCGCAAGATTAATCCCATAACTACGCGCCTTAGCTCTCTCTTCGTTAAGCTTCTTGTGGTATATAACTCGCGGATCTTGTTCTTGATAACGCTTGACTATAGCTTCGGTATTGTCAGTGCTACCGTCATCAATAAATAGCAGCTCAAAATCCTCAAAACTCTGAGCTAAAACACTATCAATAGTCTCGCTGATATATTCAGCTCGGTTGTAGCTCGGGATTATTACTGATACTTTTGGCACAGGCTTTAACAAATTCCCCTATATCTATATTACTGCGATTTAGTATCTTAGAGCCAGCTGCCGTGTATGACCAAATAGTACCTGGATAAACTATCATTGGTGCGTAATAAGTCTGGGTATCAGCGAAAACCTTAGCTAGATTACGCTGACACTTCTCATGCTCAGGCACCTGGAATATCGGTGAGCCAGATTGGCAGCAATAAATGCCATCAGGCTTAAGTATTCGTTTAATTTTGAGGTAGAAATCTTCCTCTATTAGCCCAGCAGCAAAGCCCACTGGATCAGTAGAATCACAAAGCACTAAATCAAACTCTCCATCATTAGCTTCATCTATATATTTAAGAGCATCTTCTACTCTTAGATCTAGTTTAGGGTTATTAAACTCAGCAGCAACTTGCGGGAAGTATTTAATAGAAGCATCAATAACCTTCTGGTCGATTTCAACCATGGTTACAGTATTAATGCGCTCAGCCCAGTTCCTTAACAAGTCACGAACTATACCACCATCACCAGCACCCAATACCAAGATACGCAAATCACTCTTGGTGATGTTTTGCATGCCATAGGTAGTGAGTGAACTATGATACATATGCTCATCAAGATCACTTAACTGGTAAGTACCATCTAGAGTAAGCACGGTACCGAACTTCTCGTTCTCAAAAACCATAATGTCTTGGTACTCACTTTGCTCGTGATACAGCTTGGCTTTGACCCGCAAACCGAAAGCTTGCTGATCATTTAAAACTTCGTAGAACCAATTAGCGTCTGACATAACGGGTGAAATTGTAGCATAGCAGAAACGAGCCCTACGGCTCGTTTCTGCGCAGTCACAGCGAGTGCAACATCTAAGCTTAAACCCAACAAAAAACAACCAAGAGAGTTCTGGAAGTTAATATACAATATTATAATTATCACAACAATGCGCCTCTACATCCAAGTTCAACCCGGCGCCAAAAGCTCAGAATTAGTCGGCGAGATGCTTCTATCGGCTGAAAAATTTATGAGCGGTAACGGTGAAATCACTGCTTATAAATATAAAATTAAAGCCGCTCCAGAAGACGGTGCGGCTAATAAGGAGTTGATCGCTGTAATAGCTCGCGACTACAAAGTAACTAAATCTCAAGTGAAAATTATCAAAGGTAAATCTTCACGCTACAAAATAGTGGAGATCACTTAGCGAAAACCCTCGCAATACTAATTTATAAGAAGATTTTAATTCAAGTTATCCACCAAACAACCGAGGAATATAGATATCAGGGGGATATATGTACGGAACATCATTTTTTGAGTCTAACTTTATCGTAAGCGATATTTTAGACAAATCGCCGTTTCACTATTTTAATAACTTAGATAAAAGCTTTAGATACAAACTATCAAAAGCTAGTCAAGATGCTTACCGGCTGCAAGCGAAGCTGAAATCTTCTCAAGTGGAAGATGCTTACCGTGATCAGTGGGAAGTCTTATTGAAACGCAGTAAGCTTGGCAAATAAAGCTACTCTACTGGAGCAGTATCAATCTGCCCTTTAGCTACTCCACGCAAGAGGACTTTAAGTCCTGACGCTGTTTGGGTTTCTATTTGCAATGGCACTCGAACGTTATAACTACGTCCTGCTATAAAATCTACAGCTGGCTCAATAGTGACAGGCAAATTTAGCGTACCAGTATCATCATCATATAAAGTAAAAATATCTGAAACGGAATCAGCACTTATATCAAGTGCAACAGGCTTAGATTTAGCTGAAGCTTTAGCAGTTGCAACTTTAGTAAGACCATTAGTTTTATAAGTGAATTCAAGATCATCACTCGTAATATTAGTAGTAATAAAGTCTCCCTTGTTATCAGTAAACTCTGCCTTGAAGCTATAACCTGTAACCAAGCTAGCAGTTTGAGTGGTGACAAGCGCTTCAAGTGAAGCCTTTTCAAGCTCAATCACTATGGGCTTTACATAGATTTTATCCGTGTATCTATCTTCGTCAGGATCGGTATCTAAATTAAGTAGACGAGTAAACTGTTTAGCATTAAAACTAAATTCTAAACGCTGCGGAGTATCAAGTACCGTACCTTGAGAAAGAAATTGCATTTCATAGAACTGATCAGACTTAGTACTAACCTGCTTAAACCTTATTGCAAAGTTTAAATCATTTAAGTCTGTTTCATCGCCGCTTTCCGAATCTACGGTAGTCACAGTTAAAGCATCTTGCACTGCCGCTTTCAACTGTGGATTAGTTAACTCATCAATTTTAGTTGCATCGGCTTTTGGGTAATAGATTTTGAGCTTAAGCACCTTCTCCTCATGAGAAACAATGGTTTCGGCGCCATCAATATCCCTCAGATCGATCGAATAAGATTGAAGCTCAACCTTATCGCCAGTACCAAACAAATCATCGAAGAAGCCTGCATGCGCTGAAAGCGGGGCTGTAAGACAAAGCGAAATAATAATTAGTCTGAGGACTTGCATACGCACATTATAGATTGCTTCAGCGGCTACGTCGCCTCGCAATGACTGGTAAAATACCTATATGAAAGCTAGCGACTACCGTGATATCCCAGAACTAGCTAAGGCTATATATTTCAAGAGTCAAAAATGGAGTTTATTCAATCCGCGCGAATTGATGCTGAAATTCAGCATGCGCGACGCTAAACTTAAAAACCAATTATTTAGGTTTGTTGATTTGCTGCCTAACCTAAAAGAAGCTAGCTTGATACGCAAATATCTTTTCGAGTATCTTGCTGACGCTAGTGATAATTATACACTGTTCAATAAACTTATCCCCGAGTTCTTAAATCCTATGATTGGTGGCGCAATCAAAACTGGCGTTACTTATATGGCAAGTAGCTATATCGCTGGTAGCACCCTAGAAGAAGTGCAGCGCGAATGCCGCAAGCTTGAAGCACGCAAACAAAGTTACACCTTAGATATATTAGGCGAACATGTGGTTAGTGACATAGAAGCGAAGATTTATCGCGATCAGACCATGAGGCTAATCAATGCCATGCATGATGCCAATATCTCTATTAAACTCTCTAGTATTTGCGCTCAAATCAAACCCTACGCGCCAAGCAGCCTTGAGAAGCTCAAAGATACTCTAAGACCTATACTCAGGCTTGCGCGCAGCAAGGGCGCCTTCATTACTATCGATATAGAAAGTTATGATTGGCGTGATCTTAGTTATGCTGTAATTCGCGAATTACTTATCGAAGATGAGTTCAAGGACTGGTCTGATTTCGGTACTGTGCTGCAAGCTTATCTGCGTGACAGCGCTTCTGAGTTAGATGCGTGGCTCGCTTGGGTGAAGAAACGCGGCACGCCAATAACTATAAGATTGGTTAAAGGCGCCTACTGGGATCACGAGCTTGCGCTCTCTGAGCAGCGCCGTTGGAATCTGCCTGTCTACGAGCATAAAGCAGAGACGGATTATAATTTTGAGAATCTAAGCCGCAAGCTGCTTGATAATCATCGTTACCTGCACGCGTCCATCGCAAGCCATAATATTCGTTCTATCGCTGCTGCTATTTATTACGCCTCTAGCATAGGGCTGAGCTCTCAGGATTTCGAGCTGCAAGTACTTTATGGAATGGTCGATAATCTTAAAGACTATCTTAGCCGCGAAGGCTACAGAGTTAGAGTCTATCTACCTTATGGTGAGCTGATTCCAGGTATGTCCTATCTAGTGCGCAGGCTCTTAGAGAACACTGCTAATGAATCTTTCTTAAGACTGGGTCTTGAGGGTAATGCGCTCGATGCCTCAATGACTGATCCCGCTGAGATACTAGCTTACAGACCAGCAACGAGCTTAGATGATGCTTGCATACTACCGGCGCGCGAAGCAGAGAACTATATTAATAAAGCGAATCTGGATTTAAGTGAGCCGCACGTGCAGCTTGAGCTCAATAATGCTCTTGTGAAATCTAAGCTACTCTATCACGGCGATAAAACTATCCCGCTAATTATCGGCGAGCATGAAGTTATTAAAGGGAAAACCATAGAGTCATTAAATCCTTGTGATAAATCAATAATCGCGCGCGTGTCGATGGCGGATCTTAGTGATGCTAAAGACTGCATAGAAAAAGC
>JACCDV010180843.1_pt1 | contig 37654 bp, 43 predicted proteins | sample 7446131 | NCBI WGS metagenome assembly JACCDV01 (sample SAMN15323448, study PRJNA562643) | freshwater metagenome | isolation source: river surface water | place: USA:Blue River Watershed | collected 2017-08-17
GCCGCGATGTTCAACACAAAAATCAAGACCATGGTCTCTTGTGGCTGAAAGCCCATGACCTGCTCGGCGTAAATCGCCGCCAAGGTAATGGCCACAGCGACACCGGCTTGGTACGCCACGGTGCACACCAACAAGCGACGGTAATCGGGGAAGTCGCGCGAGTCGCGCCAGGTCAGCCGCAACTGCGCCCACACCGACGGCCGCGCTGCGATGGTGCTGGCGGGCACGGGCGTGGCGCGTTCGCGCAGCCACACAAAGGTCACACACGCAGCCAAGCCGTAGACCGCCGCGGTGATGAGCATGGTCACCGGCACGAACTGAGCCGCGCCCTCACCGCGCGCCTGCGCCGACAAGACGTAGGCCAAGCACACGCCCAGCGTGAGCATGCCGCCCACGTAGCCCAGGCCCCAGCCCCAGCCGCTCACACGGCCCATGGCGTTCGGCTTGGCCAGCTCCGGCAAAAACGCCGCTGTGACGGATTCGCCGTAGGCATAAAACGTATTGGAGAGCACCAACAAAGCCAAGGCCCACGCCACTTGGCCGGGCGACACGCTGGCCAGGGCCGCCGTGGTCAGCACACAGGCCAAGGTGGTCGCCATCAAGACCCGCTTTTTGGCGGCGTGCCGGTCGGCCCAAGCGCCAATGAAGGGCATGGTGAACAAAACCCACGCGTACGAAGCACTCAGGCCCAGCGTCCACGCCAAGGTGGCCCAGGGTGCGCCACCGGCCACTCCGCCCACAAAATACGCCGAGAACACCGCCGTGATGACCACGGTGGTGTAGCCCGAATTGGCGAAGTCGTACATGGCCCAAGCCCAGACCTCGCGTCGGCGAACACCGGCTTGTAGCACGTCGGCCATGGTCGTCCTCAGTGAAGGTGGCGTGGTTTGCGCGGGCCCCCGTGGCCCGACGAGCCACCGTGCCCGCCGCGTGGCGGCTTGCCCAACTGCATGGAGTTCACCAGCGCATCAAAGCGTTGGGTGAACAAGGCGTCGATGCTGGCCACCACACCGCCGAGCTCGCTCGGGTCGAAGTGGCGCTCCATGATGTGCGTGACGTCGTGCACCAACAAATCGCGCTGCACCTGCATGATGGCCGCGGGCGTGGGGCCCACAAAACACATCATGAAATCGTCGCGCGCGTCTTCGTTGTTGTCGGGGTCTTCTTCATCGAAGTCGGCGTCGTAAAACGACACCTCGATGGCCGCACCGGCCAGCGCGATGTCGTTGAGGCCCATACAAGCCTCTTCTACCGCTTGGCGAAAATCGTCGTCGCCGGTCACCGTCCAGCACATGCGCAAGACGTGGTCGGCGGTGTCCAAGCGGATGCCCGGCTCGTCGTCGAAATGGCTGCTGGCCGCCGCCTCCAAAGAAGGCGCACCGGCGTACTGCCACAAGGGCTTCAAAGCCTCTTGGATCTGCTCGTGACCCACGTCCTCGCGCAGAGGCACATCGCCGTGCACGTGGATTTCAAAAGGGGCGTTGTAACGGGTCATGCGAACTCACTGAACCGGACCATCCGGCTGATGCTGGTGCCTCGGACCGGAATCGAACCGGTACGCCCCCTCACGGGAAAGCGGCGGATTTTAAGTCCGCTGTGTCTACCAATTTCACCACCGAGGCGCACCCTGTATTGTGACGGCAAAAATTCGGCCAATTGAACGAAAAAGCCACTGCGGTGGGCAGTGGCTTCGATGGGGTGGAGGCGCGACCCGGAGTCGAACCGGGCTAGACGGATTTGCAATCCGAATCCTTGTGTCGCACTGAACCTGCACTGCCTTACAAATCAACAACTTGCGATGCACTGAATCGCATTGTAGGCTTGATGTCTTTCATAGGCGTTGACACTTTGTTGACAAAATTTCCTGCTGCATTTTTCAAAATCACGATAAGGATTTTTGAGCGCGATTTGTTAGGCACGCTGTTATTTCGAACAATTTGACTGCCACGCAGCGGAAGCGGTCTGTCGAGTGTAAGAGTTCAAAACCCTTTAGCTGTAGTCCGAGCTAAGAGTTTCAAAGCTGACCGTGGTTATCAAGGCAGCAACACGCTGCGCTCAGAGCAGACCAGAATCCGCTTGGCACCGCGAGTCAGCGCTACGTACAGGTTGCAGCCGTCCATCTGCTCTGGTTGCAGAATTACTGCTACGTCAGCCTCCAAACCCTTCAAAAGAAGCGTGCTCCCAACCGCCCTGCGTGATACCGGACGGCCGTGATGACGGTTCCGCTCGCGAGTATGGAGCACCGCTTCTAAGAAAGTTTGGCCATTGGTGACAGCACGCATAGCCGAACGGCAGCAGTGCAGGATTTCCGGCCTGTAAACACGGGCGCCGTCTTGGCTTTCCAGGCACTGCAACAATTGAAGGGCGGCATCTAGTCCTGGACGCGCAGCGAAAGCAAGTGCTGCCTTTTCGGCTGTGGTCGGAGGGGTCCTGGCTCGTCCACCTTGAAGCGTCCGGACGCGATCGAGAAAGCCAGCTGGACCAACCCCAGTCATTACGTCACCTGCGAATTTGACTAACTGCTCAAGCGCATCAGCATGGGTTAGATCGAAGCGTCTTGCGAAGCTGGTCAGGTCGCCGAGATCGACCGTCTCAACTGACGTTGCGCCACGAGTCTGGCTGGTGAACTGATGCCGTCCCCGCGTATTACGCGCATCACCGATGATGAGGACGGTCTCTTCTCCATCCTCAAGTCTAGTGTGTGCCGCCATGCGTCGTCTCTCCTCGACATTGGCTGCGTCAACCTGTACCCACTGCAGACCGGCCGGCGCAGTCCGCAAGTCGACCGCACGGCCCGCCCGTAACTCGGATCTGGCCTCCAACAGCCATCGTCCAAGCTCTTCCATTCCTGCGTTTATCCACCGCCAGGGTGTCACAAGCTCGCCGATAGGCGGAAATCGAGCTACAACATCCCTATCCCAATTGACTAGTCGATTGCCTGAAAACCCGAAGATGGCCTGCATCGGGTCGCCTAGAACTACAGTTGGCAGGTCATTTGCAAGTGCGTCAACAAAGGCGTGCTGAGCCAAATTACAGTCTTGGTATTCATCAACAATAACTCGCGCATACGTAGCGCGCAACGCCGTTGAAATGTGACCGCCCTGCAAAAGACTAAGAGCGGCATTTCGAATCGCGGGGTAGTCGTTGCTTGGGTTGCTGATTTCAAGAATACGCAGATCAATGGCGCTACGTATCGGGAACATCGCGATGAGGCGCATGACGAAACCGTCAATCGTCGATACTCGAAAGGCCGATGAAGCGACACCGGCCCTCTTCATTCGGTGACGTAATGCAGCAGCTCCAGCGTTTGTGTGAGTCAAGACCAAAGCGGGCTTCGGGCCTGGGTGCAACGTCAATGTGTCGGCAATGAGATGCGTCTTCCCACACCCAGCAGGCGCTGTCACCGACCCACGAGCAACTTGAAGAAGCTTGAGTTCAGGCAACATGAATCCAGGCGTGTAGCTTTTTGATGAGTTCTTGGAAATCGGCATTTGCCGCAGTCAGGTTCGGTCCAACAACTTCCTTTGCGACTTCCTGGAACGCTGTAACCGACTTGAACCAGCCATTCCCCTTTGTTTTGGACGCAATCCCGAGAAGGGTCTTTGTATTGGTCGAGAACCCTTCAAAGATGCGCTCGACCTCAACGTCGCCCAGATCTATCTTTCCACCCGACTTGGATTTGATGTGTTCGTTCACCAAATCTCGTCCAAGGTTCTCCGTCGCTTTGGTGAGCAGCATTTCGATCGCATCGTCCGACATACTGCTGAACAGCTCGTCTTCAAGGGCTCGTCCAGCTTGCCAGACGACTGATTCACCGCCGGCATCATGAAATGCCTCAACCACAGCAGCAGTGGGTGGCTTGTCTGAATCCGCCAGCACCAGCACTCTATACCCAAGCTCCAACAGTGCTATGCCCCGCTCAAAACAGCGATCCGGATCGCTACCCCCGGTGTCCACATAAGCACCGCCTAGTGCAAAGAACGAACTGTCTCCTTGACCAACCCAGAATTGGTCCAGGCCTCGCACAAACCCCACCTCTGACGCACCCTCGCAAACCACAACTGAATTAGCCAAGAACGCCTCTGCGTCCTTCCGGAGCATTCCCTGAATACCTTCAACCGATCCGATCCGCTGCACGCCATGATGACCTTCACGCGAACGAACAATGAATACTTGGTCTGCAGTTAGCTCCCGCAATGCAACAGGCGAATGGCTTGTCATAAACACTTGAAGGGTTGGCGCAGCATCCTTTGCGCCAAGGGAGTCTAAGAGCCGCGCGAGACGATGAGGCTCAAGGCCGTGCTCGACTTCATCTATGAGTGCGATGGACGCTGAGTCTGCCGCCTCGCGCTGCAGGCCGGCAACAAGAAGTCGGGATGAACCAGTACCAAGTGAGCGCAAGGGGATACCCGCCGCATTGTGTAGCGCTACTCCGCCATCACCTATGGAAACCGAATGTGCGTCGAGCAAAGCCCTTGCGGACGAGCCGACAGGGACTCCCAATTGATTGGCAACCCGCGTCACAGCAGTCAAGGTGGCAGCTAACTGCACATCAGCATGGTCACCAAAGCTGGTACGAGCCTGCCGAGCCGCAGCGGCAAGGTGCCCACCGAGTTCTGCGCGATCTTCCGTCAGTCGGTTCAGCACCGAGTTTCGCGACCAAGAAAGATTACTGCTGGCGTAGCTCCCTATACGGGCTGGCGCAAGCTGCACACGGTCTTTCCATATCAGTCCACGCTCTTGGCCTTCAAGCTCGGCGCGCTCTGAATGCAAAGACCAAACGGGTTCGAGATTAGAAGCAACGGTGAGACGTAGTGTCAAAACAGTAGGAATGCCATTGCGCGGCTCATCCTCGACGCGTCCGGTCGCCGGGTCGAATCCGCGCAGGAAATTACCATACGACTCAAGGCTCAACAGTCCGTCGGGTAAATCTTGGAGTGTCACAGAGATGACGATTGGCCGTGTGACGTTCAGGCTGTGAAAGTCTGTGTCGCCAATAGCAAAGCTGCGGCGTGCGCCAAGGCAAAGGTCAATCGCGTCGACGATGGTCGACTTCCCGCTATCGCCGGGACCAACCAGACAGTTGATACCCGCTGACGGCACCCATACCAACTCCCTAATAGAGCGGAAGTTATTGATTTCGAGATGGCAAACACGAGCCATTTTTCCCCCTAGTTTTTCTTCTGTAGCGTTAGTATCTCAGCACCGATGCCTACAGTATTGCTGGTGAGACTAGGAATCCATGCCAACGTCGTTTCGACACCGTGCTAAAGCGACAGAACTGAAGAGCTGACGTAGCTCAAAGGCCGCTGCCAGCCTAAAGCAGACACTTACATCCTTATTTATAAAGTCTGCCCATAAATCAGTTGTAAATTTCTCAGAACGACTTTTCCCACGAAATCGCTTCACCGATAAGTCCAATAATCAGTGTTGATTTTTTGCGGGTGAAACGGCATCAGTTCGCTCCACCAAGCGGAGCACCCGGGCATGCAATCCTAGCGATTGCAAAAAAGCTATCTCCTTACGCTGATTTGTCTTTACCCGCTCCTCAGGCTTTTTAACCTCGACGAATCGTGCGATGTTGTACTCGCCTGATCGGAGATGAACTGCATACAAGAAAAGATCAGGAACTCCATGTGGCTCTGTCTGGTCTGGAGCCGTGTGACGCTCAATGAGTTGCCGCACTCGCTGAGGGCCACAAATATTCAATAGCGCATGCAATACATTCGCACTTGGTAGCTTAGTGAACTCATCTTTAAGAATCTGCTGATTGACTGCAACTCGTTCGCGAATTTGCTCGATCGAAAGTTTTTGCCAGTTTTCAACCTGATCACCCAGCGCTAAGGGAAGGACACGCCAAAGATTGGGGCTCAACCTTGCACCACTGAAAGAAAACCCATCGAATTTTCGTCTGCGCCAGCGATGAAGTACGACTTGCTCGGCGATTTTTCGCTCCTCTCCTCCACCCTTCTCATCAACTAGGTAGACAACGCGACTGCCATTTTTCTGCCGTCCATAAACAATGTGACTGATACGAAGTGAAGGCATCTTTTCGGAAGCCAGGTCCTTCAGTGGGCGGGAGGACAAAGATTTGGAAGTTTTTACACTAGCTTTCATATTTGTCTCTGCTTCCTTGTTGTTAAGCGATCAGAATGCCACACAGTTCTCTGAGGTTTCTGACCACCGGTTTTACGGTGTACTTCTCTGGTCTGGGTTGGCCCTGGTGCGTGTTGCAACTCATCACGTTGGATACAGACTCCGGTGGTAATTTCTCCACACCGTGAAGCGCACCGATAAGACCACCGACGATGCACGCGTTGGTGTCCGTATCCCCACCTTTTGCCAAGGTTTCAAGTACGGCCTTCTTGTATGAGGTGGCTCTGTAGAGATAGAAAAATGCCAGCGTAAAGCCGTGCTTGACGAAACCAGCCATGGGGTGAACAGGCCCCATAGATCCCTCCCTAGCTTCGAGCATCCACTCAGATACCTCTTCGTTATTGGCTTGTACGTACTGCTCAGCAACTGAAAAAGCACCCTTGTTGTCTCCAGGGTGGAGGATCAAGTGTCGAATCGCCAGCACGTAAGCCGCGGTGGAAACTTGGCAAACTGGGTTGGGATGTGTCAGCCTGGCGTCACTGCATGCAACCTCAGCGGCCTCTTCGACCGACAACCGGACCGCAGCAATCCCCAGTGGTGTCGCTCGCATCAAGCTGCCATTGGCTTTTGACCCTGAATTGTGTTCCAAAGCTTGTTTTTCAATGACAACATGAATAGGTTGATTGGTGGCGGCTTGTGAGCCAACACGCAGGGCATTGGTGGTTGCGTTACCAATATCAAACGGATGCGACATGGCCCACTCGTTGTACGCTGCAGCAACACTGGATATCGTGTAGCGGCCATTACTTTTGGCAAGCATTTTGAGTAAAGTCACCGTCATTTCACCATCATCGGTGAACTGCCCTGGAGCCAGATCGAAGACTCCGCCACCTGGCATTACCAGTGCACGCTCGCATTCAGGTGGCGTGGGAATACGCCCTAAAAATTCCAACACACCTCCAGCAGCATCCCCAACCAGAGCACCTATAACTGCGCCGAATGCACTCTGCTCTGAACGACTCAAGTTCTCGAAACGTTTGAAGGGCGCAGGGGGAGTATTGAGGTTACTCATGATGCTGGATAAATAATTTTTTAGGGTTGGGGAAGGCAGTCCTGTGCAAGCGCCTTGGGTCTCTTCAATCGTTGATGCCACGTTGGTGACGGCTTGCAGAACCTCGGTTAATTGTTTGCATGCAGGCTTCCCAAGCAGCTTTTCCCATGTGTCTGAATAGGGTGTATTCAAGACCTTCCGGCCAACTGAGAGAGCTTGTTTTAGTGTGGCTTCTCTGGATAAATCTGGCTTCTCGACCCAGCGCCCTTCTTCCCAACCTTCATATTCAGGATAAAAACTAGTTATGGCCCTTATGGGAATCAAGACCTCTTTGCGATCGTCAGAAATCTCATCGTACATATGCCCTAACTGCAGGGTAACCGCACCAGTATGCTGATCAATTTTGACGCAATGCCCAGTCAAAGCTCTGGGAGCGTCCTTTACCTTGATCCTGTAGTAAACATCCCTGATGATCCAGTTTGAAGCTTCCATGCTTCCTTCACAAGCGCAAACAGCAAGCTTGCCATCGATCACACCAACTTCACCCATTTGAGGAGAGACCTCACGGCTAGGTTTTCCGTTTTGTTTTGCACTGGCCAAGATTTGCTCCAAAATTTTTGACCCCGATGGCCAAGTTCATTTTTAGCAAAGCACGGATTTGACAGTTTTGTCAAATCAACTGAAAACTCGAAAAGTTACCTACGGTAATATTTCTCGACTGTTTGAGAGGGGTATGCATGTCGGCTCTATTTGTTGGCCTTGTGCTTGCAAACTGTGACGAGTATGGTCATGCCAAGCGATCCTGGTTGTATGGTGCGCCACTCTTGCTCTTGCCCGGACTCTGCTAACAGTTCTCCTGCGCCCCAAAAACCGTCATGCTCTCTTGTGTATTGGTCTTGCTTGACCGTGGCCAAACAGTCGTAATGTGTAAGCGCGATGTTTGATCTTTGTAGCCCGCTTGAAGTTTTGTAGTTGATCACTGAGGTGGCCTCGAGTTTTCCAGCATCTACAGCACGAATGCTCAGAGGCTGATAGAAGACATCTGCACTGATACCTGACGTGGGTATCCTGATCCACCCAGCCCCGTCGGTAACTGCGTGAGCGCTGGAGATCATGAACACTGCAAGAAAGGCGGCCTTAGCCAATTGTTTTGTTTTGAGAGTCATGTATGTTCCCGGTTTTGATCAGCTTGTGAAGTAGTGCCGATCGTTCAGTGACCAGACCATTTATTGTGCAGGTTCAGGGCAATCCCAATTCAGTTCTCATGATCCAATGGGTATTGGGGAATGTATTCCCTTACATTTCAAGGCTCAGATCCAGTAAAATTCAGCAAATTTTTGAATAACCAAGCACTGAAATATATGAATATTAAATACGTACTTGTGCCGATATTTTTTCTAGTCCTTATGCATTTTCACTTTCCGTATTTTTTGCCTAATTATTTTAACAAAGACTTAGAAGATATGGAAATTAATATTTATGTGACCCCATTTGGGATTCAATCCAATACAAGAGCTAGGGAACTATGCATGCGATATAGAGGTGAATTTTTAAACTTTCAAAAAATTGCTGTAGAAAAACAATTGAAACACTTTTTTTTCATGAAAGATTTAGAGAGTACACTCCCCCCTTACGATATCGATCTATCAAAACTGAATGAAGCAGAACAGATGGAGCTCAAAAGCACATTATCTGAGCTGGAAGATAAGCAAATGGCTAGAAGGGATCTTATGATTAAATATTACGAGAATACACTCGAAACCATAAAGTCAAACAAAGTTCAGTTTAATCAAGTATTTAGCGATTCTACCCATCACTGCAATTAGCAAATACAGCAATTTGGGATTATTGTATAATTTCGTGAATTACGGCTACAACATAAAATTTGGTCTTGATCTGTACATACTTCCCTGCTCTGAACATATAGGTGATCAGTGGTTTTGGAGGTGATCGTGATTACTGCTCAGTTCACACCAATAAAACGAAAGCAAGTTATGTTAATCAGTCGTCGTTGTTGACGATATCAGGCGTGATGGCATCCACGGTGTTGATCACCGTTTTGACCCCGTACACAGCCACCGTGCCCACGCCGTCGGCTACAGCCAGCAAAGTACCGCAAGCGGTTAGTTGAATGCAAAAAAAGAAGGCTGTGAGTGTTCTCATGTGATTGCCTGTATGTCGGTCTTGCGCAGATATTGTGTACTTTCCACGATTTGCCTACACTGATTAGTCCAATAATCAGTGTACGGTTTTTGGGGGGTCATAACAGTTGGCCTCCTCCCCCCAGCAGCTCCCGACGTACTTCAATTTATAGAAAACACCTGAAGAATCATCGACTTACGACAGTGGGTCTAGCCTTGAATCGGAAAGAGAAAAGGCTTAGGAGCCACTCATAAACAGGCACACTACTGTCCCGCTGTGTAGGTTCTCATAAGTCATGCAAATTATCTCAACTTTGCAAATAACCAAAAGTCCGGTATTCCAAGATTTTTTATAACCGTTAAAAAGTAATGCTGCTATTTGCTTAAAGCAACCATTTGACAGCGTTGGCTAGAACTGCCGCTTCCAATCCGATGCTGACTTTCGAGTTTGCGATCTCGCTACTAACCCGCTGCTATTTAGGAATGAAGATCGGCAACTTAAAACTGCCGGTGGTACTGGAATACGGGGTCAAGACCAGTGGGGTTTGAACGTTAAGTAGGATGACAGGCGCAAGACTCCCCGTGAGCGGCAGATACTAGCTCTTCAAGGATGCCGCAGTGTGCCCCCTCATGGGTACCGGAGCATCGCGCCCGCAACCGTAGCAGCTGCCTCTCCAGTGCCCTCATGCTCTTGAGGCGGGCGCGCACACGGGCCAGCTGGTCGTCGACCAGCAGATCGACATCGCCGCAGTTTGTGTCTGGTTTATCAACGAATCCAAGTAGCCGGTTCACATCGCCAAGCGGCATGTCTAGGGCCCGGCAGTGGCGTATGAACGACAGGCGCTCGAGGTGAGCGGCAGCGTAATCACGGTAGCCGTTGTCGCGCCGAGCCGGCGCGGGCATCAGGCCCTGTTTTTCGTAGTAACGGATGGTTTCGATATCCACGCCGGTGGCGCGGGCCAGTTCCTTGATCTGCATGACATGATCCTGCTTTCAATAAGTATTTGACACTGTAGCAGCTACAGGGTTTCCAATGCAACTATTGAAAGGAAAATCCATGTCTGCCCACTGCTGTGATCACGACACACCCAAACTTGAAGCCATTGTCAACCTAGCCCATTACCGCAAGGTCCTATGGATCGCCCTCGTGGTCAATGCCGCGATGTTTCTGGTCGAAATCGTGGCTGGCGTTCATTCTGGGTCACTTTCTTTACTTGCCGACGCGGTCGATTTTGCTGGCGATGCAATGAACTACGCCGTGTCGCTCGCAGTACTGTCCTCGGCGCTGGCATGGCGAGCGCGCGCAGCCATGCTCAAAGCGGTGAGCATGATGGGTTTTGGCCTGTATGTGCTGGGTGCAGCACTTTGGTCGGTATGGAACGGCGGCGTGCCCCAGGCCACCACCATGGGTGCGATAGCCCTCCTGGCGCTGGTCGCCAACATCGCGGTGGCATGGATGCTTTACGCCTTCCGGGAGGGCGATGCCAACATGCGAAGCGTGTGGCTGTGCTCTCGCAACGACGCCATCGGCAACCTTGCCGTGCTCATCGCCGCCTTGGGCGTGTTCGGCACTGGTTCGGCTTGGCCCGATCTTGCGGTAGCCAGCCTGATGGCGGCGCTCGCCTTGCACGGTGGCTGGACCGTGCTGCAGCAGGCGCGTGGGGAGCTGGGCAAAGACAGTGCCAAGGAAGACCACCATGGCCACGTCCACTGAGCCCTCGAGCAATCGCCGATTTGACGGCTTAGCCTACGCCCAACTAATACAGAGCGCAAAAAATGCAGACTCCGTGGATCAAGCTTGGCTTTACCTGGAGGCGGCCCATGTCGTGGGACAGTTGCATATCAGGCCACACCTGCAGACCCATGCACAGATGTTTAACTTGTCCGTACGCACCCGCGACTGGCCCGAGGCCATGGGGCAGTTGTTTCGCCTGGCGTTGGTGCCGCTGGGCCACTTGAGCGGGCGTCTGCCGTTAGGCAACCCGGGGCGGTCCACATTGAGCGCCTTCGAGCCGTTGCCTGTGCGTCCCGAACTGGCTGAGCTAATAGCCCGTGCACGCGGCAATTGAAATGGCTGCCGCTTAAAATCCACCTCATGCGCGCTTTTCTGATCTTGTTCATGCTCACGTTGCTACCGCTGCAGTTTTCCGCTGCTGCGGCCGCGGCTTGCTGCGGTCACGTTACTGCAACGCAGGGGCCACAAGCTACGCACCATCAGCCCGGCCATGGGCAGGCGGCGGGAGATGTAAAAGACGGATCTTCCGGCGAAAGCAGCTTTGATTACGATTGCGGAACTTGCCACGCAAACTGCGCCGCTGCCATCACTGAGGCGACTGCATCCATGGCGATCTCTGGAGGTACTGAACAGTTTGAACACCTCGCAGAACGCCGTTTGCAAACCTGGCAAGAACAGCCGTATCGTCCCCAGTGGTTCACCCCGACAGGTTCGGGGTTGAACGCCGTCGCCTGATGCGCTGACAGGCACGACTTCCCCGATCCCCCAGGCATTAAGTGGCCGCCGTCTCAGGCGGTGGCCGACCCGGATCGTTTTGGAAGGACTCTCTCATGACCGCTCGCTGGACCCAGCGAAATCCCAGATGGACGTGGCTCGCCGCCGTTGCCATCCTTCTCTTGCTGGATCAATCCACCAAGTCATATTTTTCCACCATCCTCGAACTGGGTGAAGCGGTTCGGGTGACTGACTTGCTTAACTTCGTTCATGTGCTCAACACGGGCGCGGCATTTTCATTGTTGGCCGATGCCAGCGGGTGGCAACGCTGGTTTTTCATCGGCGTCTCAGTGCTGGTGGTGGGTGTCGTTTCGGTGGCGTGCATGGCGCTGCACGTTGAGCCGCTGGACCGCTGGGCGGGCGCCTTCGTGGTGGGCGGTGGTGGCGGAAATCTTGTGGACCGCATTCATATCGGCGCTGTTGTGGACTTCCTCGACTTTCACTGGCGCAATATCCATTGGCCGGCCTTCAATCTGGCTGATGTTTTCATCGTCTGCGCCGCGCTGACCTGGTGCCTTGTTTCGTTGAAAGCGCCGCCGCGCCAACTGACCCGTAAAAGCCCTAAGGAGCTTCCTTCATGAAGCGTGGATGGTTTTGGATCATGGGCGCCTGGGCCTTCGCTCTGGTGTCCACGCTCGGTGCGCTTTTCATCGGTGAAGTCATGGGCATGACGCCCTGCCTGCTCTGCTGGTATCAGCGCATCTTCATGTTCCCGTTGGCGCTCATCCTGGGCATGGCGGCCTTTGCCGAGGACCGACGCGGCGCAGTGTATGCGCTGCCGCTGGCCCTGGGTGGCGCAGCGGTGGCCGGCTACCACACCGCACTCATCGCCGGGTGGGTGCCGAAGTGGTGGGTGCCTTGCGGTACGGGGCCTTCGTGCAGCGAGCAGAGTCTCGAAATCCTGGGTGGAATCCAGATTCCCTGGTTGTCTCTTCTGGCCTTCATCGCCATCGCCTTCCTTCTTTTTGTTTACTTGAGAAAGTCCCGTTCATGAATGCCAAAAAATTCACCGTCATCGGCCTGGTGGCCGTCGTCGCCCTGTTCTTCTACCTGGGCATGAACGCCTACCAATCGCGGGTGCAGACCGCGCAAGACGTTCAGGTCAAGGCCGAGCAGACGCGCCTGGTGCGCATGCACTCGCCGGTGTTCGGCCCGCAGAACGCGCCGGTCACCATCGTCGAGTTTTTTGACCCCGCCTGCGAGACCTGCCGCGCGTTCTATCCCATCGTCAAGAACCTGATGGCCCAGTACCCCGACGACGTGCGGCTCGTGATCCGGTACGCACCGTTTCACCAGGGTTCGGACGTGGTGGTCAAGCTGCTGGAGTCGTCCAAGAGCCAGGGCAAGTACCAGACGGTGCTTGAAGCCGTGCTGGCCGCTCAGCCCGCCTGGGCCGATCATGGCCAACCCAACATCGAGACCGCTTTTAAGGTGGCCGAACAGGCCGGACTGGACCTCGCCAAGGCGCGGCAGGACATGGAAAAACCCGGCATGCAGGCGCTGTTGCAGCAAGACATTGAAGACCTCACAGCGCTGCAAGTCACCAAGACACCCACCTTCTTCGTCAACGGCCGCAGCCTGCCCAGCTTCGGACCCGATCAGCTGGCCGCGCTGGTAGCCGAGGAAGTGGCCAAGGTGAAGAAGTGACACAGATGGCCAACGCACTCACTTTCAACCGACGTCAAGCGCTGGCGATGAGCGTCTCATGGCTCGCAGCAGGTGGTCTTCTGGCGGGCTGTTCGCCCCAGGCGCCCAACTTCAAGAGCACCGACATCACAGGCGCTGCTTTTGGGCAGGACCTCAAGCTCACCGACCACACCGGGCAGGTGCGAACCATGGCTGATTTTCGCGGCAATGCGGTGGTGGTTTTCTTCGGCTTTACACATTGCCCTGATGTGTGCCCCACATCTATGATTACCTTGGCCGAGGTCAAACGACTTATGGGTGATAAAGGCAAGCAGTTGCAAGTGCTCTTCATCACGGTAGACCCAGAGCGCGACACGTTGCCTTTGCTAAAGGCCTACATGACTAATTTCGACCCGAGCTTTCTGGCGCTGCGCCCCGAGCCGGCCGAGCTTAAGGCTGTGGCAGACAGCTTCAAGATCTACTACCGCAAGGCCGAGGGCACAACGCCCACCTCGTACACGATGGACCATTCGGCGGGCAAGTACGTGTTCGACACCAACGGCGCCGTGCGCCTGTTTTCAAGCTACGGCACCGAGCCGGCCGTGATAGCTGAAGACATCTTGACTCTGCTGAAATCCATGGGCGCCTGAGCTTTTTTTGTAGCCATGAAAACCCTGCTGCTCTACCTCGCCACTGCCATCGCCGAGATCGTGGGCTGCTACTTGCCACTGCTGTGGCTGCGCGGTCAAGGGTCGGGCTGGTTGTTGTTGCCCGTAGCGGCCGTGAGCCTAGCCACCTTCGCCTGGCTGTTGACCCTGCACGCCTCGCCATCAGGGCGCATTTACGCGGCATACGGCGGGGTCTATGTGGCGGTGGCGCTGGGTTGGCTGTGGTCGGTGGACGGTGTGCGCCCGACCAGTTGGGATCTGGCGGGTGTGGCCGTCACGCTGGCAGGCATGGCGATCATTGCGTACCAACCTCGAACATGAAAGCAGACGGCCTGCCGACCGTGAACGAAATCGACGCACTTTTATCGCACCGCGCGTCAGTCCTTTTGAGCTTCCGTTGTTGTCACTCGTACGGGTGCTAGGCACATCACGTCCTCGATATTCGATAGACCGAGGCGGGAGGCAGGTTGAGCATGGCGCTTCCAATGCGTTCAGCTTTGAGACCCAACCGGCCAAGAATCGTGGGTTCAATAGGACACCTTGATATGTAGGTGAACTGGTACATGGCTGCCCCGACACGCAAGCTTTGCATACAGGCAGCGACGACGTTCCACTGCGCGCGCAAACCCATGGTCAGCAAAGGCAGGCCAGAGATTACGGCCTGTGCCTGCATGTTGGTCCAAGGTTCATCCCACATTCGCATTCGGGTCACATCCATTTCAAGCAGTTGTGCCCTGGGGAAACGTTGACGAAGCAACGCCGTGAAGTCTGGGCTATTCTCCACCAGCGTGAGCTTGTGTTCAGGCAGACCTTTTTCCAGGATGCTCCGGGTGAAGGTTCCCGTCCCTGGGCCCAGTTCGATGACGGGTCCTCCGGTGGGCACTATGCCACTTGTGATGAGGCGAGCCAGAGCGTTGCTAGATGGGGCCACTGCACCGGTTCTCATGGGTCGCTTGAGCCAGGCCTTGAGGAAAACGGTCTGATCAGTTGGTAGAGGCACGACAGAATCCTTTTGCGGCTATTGATGGTCCAACGGCACCAACAGGAGTGCTTGGTGCTGCGGTTGGTCGACGGTATTCTGATGAGCGACCTGCATCGCGTCTTGTAAGCGTGTGCCACTGGCAAGCGATCACACTCGAATCTGCAGGTCGCCCGTTACTTTGAAGAGCTGCATTTTTGATACAGCTCTCCTTGCACATCACTGGACTTGCTTGAGATCACTGTACTGACCGCTCGTTCGGAGCACGACTTTTACGTCTGCCTGACCTCGATTGCGCCAGAACCAGCCGTGGTTGCCAGTAAAGGCCGCAACCAGCTCTCCATCATCCGAAGGTACGCTGCGCCCCTTCTCGTAGCTAATGGACCGCACCAGCGAGTCACCATGGGTGTCGAAGTTCACCACGCCTCCTTGAACGGTCCAGGAGAACAGGGTCTTCTCGCCTTCTTTCATCTTAAGCTTGACCTCTGTGCCCTGCCCGGGTGCGAGGATGAAGGTCATCTCATCGCGCCAGACCACACCGCTACCGCTGGACGCACTGGGGGCTGATGATTGAGCGGCCTCGGTTGCGATGGCTTTAGAAGTTGCTGCAAGTGCTGGGGTGGCTGAGCGCGCAGCCAGGGTTGCGGCCTCGTCCGCTGCGGCCTCTTTCGCTAGGCGGGTCTTGATCTCGCCCATGTCGGTAAGGCCCAGCGTGCGGCCTATACCGGTCGGGTCTAAACCGTACTCGGACGGCAGCACGACGGTAAAAAGAAGAATAACTGCCGAAACGACAGCCATGATGGTGGAGCGGATGAGTTGCTTGCTAGAGGGCAGCTCGGCTCGGGATGGGATATCGGTGTTGTACATGGTGATGCACTCAATGAATTAATGGGAGACGATGTAACCAGTCACTTGCATGCCCACCAGGATGAAACCGGCGGACATCATGACCACGTTGGCGCTGTAGGCGTAGCGGAAGAAACCGGCGGTTCGTCGCCAGTAACTCATGCCGATGAGGATGACGGCCAAGGCCAGCAACTGCCCGATTTCCACCCCTACGTTAAAGGCAATCAGGTTGGCCACCAGGCCATCGGGCGAGATCTCGTAGTCCTGCACGCGGCTGGCTAGGCCGAAGCCATGGATGAGACCGAAGACGAGTGTGGCCGCCTTAGTGTCGGGCTGAAAGCCGAACCAGCTCTGAAAGGCACCCAGGTTGTCCAGCGCCTTGTAAACCACCGACAGGCCAATGATGGCGTCGATGATGTAGCTGCTGATGCCAATGCTGAAGTACACGCCGAGCAGCATCGTGGTGGAGTGTCCGATGGCAAACAAGCTCACATAGAGGGCGATGTCCTTGAACCTATAAAGAAAGAAGATCACTCCGAACAGGAACAGGATGTGGTCGTACCCCGTCATCATGTGCTTGGCCCCCAAGTAAGTGAAGGGCAGCAAATGCACGCCCGAGATTTCCTGGATGTAGCCCTTGTCGCCTTGAGTGACGGCGTGGGCAAAGACGTCAGGTGAAATCAGTAGCAGAAGGGCCAACGCCACTAGGTTGGCAATGGTGTGGTCAGAACGCGCCCATGGCGCGACCCACAACCGATCAAGAAAAAAGCGGTGCATGAATACTCCGAAAGAGAAATAGGAGAGGACAGGCAGCAACCGCCGCCCGGACCCGCAAAAATCGCCAAGAATCAGGCGCGCGGGGGGCGATCTAGACCGTCGAGCGACGGCCAAGTAACGGAATCAATGGGCCTTGACTGCCAGATTCCAGCCGGCCCACTCAAACTGGGCAGACCAACAGGCAGGGCGTGGGCGTGTTCATGGGAATGATCGCCCCCGTGGTGAGCATGACTGCTCGGGTATTTCTGGTCGTCTTCTTCATGACTGTGTCCATGATCGTCGTCCCCTGACCAGGCGTCACCGTGGTCAAGCGCTGACACTGCGGCCAATCCGTGCGAGTTAACTAGCCCCAAGGGAGTAACCAATGCACCGAACAACAGGACCAGCGCGATCGCCATAGCTAGCATTCGTCCTGCTGGAAACCAGGCGGGACGGGTAATAGGCAATCGGTGGGATTGAAACATGGGATTGAGGCAAATCTATCAGCTCTATTGTATCCTGAGGGGGAGGTTTATCATCCCCTTTCAAGTTCATTCACCATGCACATCCACGACACCCACCCCGCTGTGATCAAACGCCTGCGCCGCGCTGGCGGTCATTTGAGCAGCGTTGTGAAGATGCTAGAAGACGGCAAACCCTGTTTGGATGTCGTACAGCAGTTACAGGCGGTGGAGAAGGCGATCACTCAGGCGAAGAGAACCCTCGTTCAGGACCACCTGGATCAGTGTCTGACGCATATGGTGGATGCCAAAAGCACGGTGCAGCCAGCATCGCTGGAGGAATTCCGCGAAATCACCAAGTACCTATGACCGCAAGCGTCGGCTTTGCCTTGGGGGCGGCGGTCCTGTTTGGGCTGAGTACCCCACTGGCCAAGCAGTTGCTGGGATCGGTGCCACCTGTGCTGCTCGGAGGGCTCCTGTACCTGGGCAGCGGCATCGGTCTGATCACTCTCCGGCTGCTGCGAGACCGGGGATGGCAGGCCACGGGCCTCCAAGCGGGTGAATGGCCCTGGCTCGCGGGTGCAATTCTCTTCGGGGGTGTGTTGGGGCCCGTGGCCCTGATGGTGGGACTGCAACAAACTGCGGCCTCGACAGCATCCTTGTTGCTCAATCTGGAAGCGGTGATGACCGCTGTGCTGGCCTGGGTGGCCTTCAAGGAGAACGCTGACCGGCGGATCGTGCTGGGGATGCTGGCGATTGTGGCTGGGGGAGTCATACTCTCGTGGCCGGGAGGCTTAGCTGCATCCGGATGGAGCTGGGGTGCAGGATGGATCGTGCTGGCCTGCCTGTGCTGGGCCGTGGACAACAACCTCACCCGCAAGGTATCGGCATCGGACGCTCTTTTCATTGCGGGAAGCAAGGGTCTGGTGGCGGGTGTGGTGAATGTCGCCATCGCGTTGGCGCTGGGAAATGTAAGGCCAGAATCCTCCACGATCCTCGCCGCGATGGCGGTCGGCCTGCTGGGCTATGGCATCAGCCTGGTGCTTTTCGTACTGGCCCTGCGGGGGTTGGGCACGGCCCGGACGGGAGCGTACTTCTCGGTGGCGCCATTCGCGGGCGCGCTGGTGTCGGTGGTGTGGCTGGGTGATTCGGTGGGCCTCGCCTTCTGGATCGCCTGTGCGCTGATGGGCTTTGGTGTATGGCTGCATCTGTCGGAGCGGCATGAGCATGAACATACTCATGAGACCATGGAGCACAGCCACGCCCACGTACACGATGAGCACCACCAACATCTGCACGACTTCCACTGGGATGGGCACGAGCCGCATTTGCATCAGCACAGGCATTTGACGATCACGCACAAACATGGGCACTTCCCGGACATTCACCACCGGCATGTCCATTGACTGGATTCGCGCACTGCATGCCCGCATCGCACTTGTTGGAAGTGGTCGCAGTGTCGATGAGTCTTCTTCTGGTGGGAAGCGCCATCTGTTGGGGCCTCGTACGCTTTGCGAACACCACTTCAAAACGGACCGGGAGGACACTGGCTGTTAGCTGCTCTTAGGTTTGCGGGCAACTCAGCACCCTAGCAGGCAATCCATGCCAGATCATCTCCTTACCCGGTCATCCAGAGCGTGAAAACAACGCGCCGTGGAGCGTCTGGTTTGTAGAAGGTTGCTAATGAGAATGGTTACCGTAAGATCTTTGCATGTTCGTGAGATTTTAAAAACTGGTTATTCTCACAATCCATGAAAACACGATTGATTTCTATAAGTCAGACTTTGCATGACCTATGAGAACCTACACGCTGTGCTGAAACGCTAATAGCGTTTCAGCACGACAAGGCTGATTTTTCTCAGTGCTTGAATTTAGCCTGGAGAATGGCCAGGGAGGCAAGCGCCCGGCAAGTTTGATCGTCGCACCTTGAGCTAAGCAACTGATTTAAAAGTGCTGCATCGTCGGCGGCAGCTAGTGGCTCTCTAGCCAGCGCCTGCCGGAGCGATTGCTTTAGCCAGTTACTGGTTCTAGGATCGGCGAGAACCCTTGAGATCGACGGATTTTTCTGCATGAGAACCCCCTTCGTGCTGCCCAGAAAATTCATGGGCTGAGGGAATTTTTGTCGATGCTCACGACATGTACTCATTGCCCCATCACATCTCTTCCTCTGCTCGGGGAATTTCTCACGGTCACGATGCGAAAGAACATGCTTCTTGTGGAATAGCCTTAGGTACTGAGATCCGTCAGCATCTAATCACTGTGCTTTCGCGACGACTCCATTGGGGAACGAGCACATCATTCGGTACCCCTCTTTGGTCTTGGATGCCTTTGGCTGATGGAGCATGGGGTACAGCTGCCCATCGTCTGTCTCCACATAGTCAACCGTTGCCGAAATCAGCTCGTTATCCGGAGCGTCCTTGTCAGAGGTCCAAGCGGCAGTGATCTTCTTCATTTCCCAAGATGCATTCTCTCCGTCGCGGTTGGGGAAAACTAGAGAGACGCTATCAACCTTGATCTCACTTTGATGTTGACTTGATATCAAACCCAGTGCATCCCGAACGTCGCCAGTAACTATCGTTCGATAGACAAATATTGCATCGTCAGCCACCGGGCTTTCACCATCCCACTCAGGCTGTTTGAGCAAGATCACGAACCAAGGCGTCATCAGCGCCAGTTCAAATGATGTCCAGTAAGTGGCGTCCTTGTCGCCCAAGATTGATGAGAGTGGATTTCGCTGAAATTCTTTGGTAAAGAACATGGTGGCTCTTTCAATAAATGAATCCTATAGATTGTAGCCCTATAAATCACATAGTGGGCCAATAGAGGGATGACCTCAAAGCCCAAAAACCAAAATAATTTCGCCCAAGCTCTCCGGCTTATCCGAAAAGCAAAGGGTGTTTCTCAAGAAGCATTTGCGCTGACATCAAGCCGCACATATGTCAGCACACTTGAGCGTGGGCTCAAAAGTCCAACACTCAGCAAGATCGACGATCTCGCTGAGGTTTTAGGCGTACATCCGTTGACACTGCTTATGGCTGCTTACTCCGAGGAGGATCTGGCGGCTGTTGAAAAGGCTCGTAAGGAACTGATCTCGATCAAACGCATTCAGTCTGACTGATCGATGATGGCTTGGTTGTGAACAGCGAAACTAACTTACAGCCGACTTCAGTCTTGGCATTAAAGCGGCTGAGAGCATCCCCATCGCCTGCTCATGATCGGCTGACAGCCAATCCATAAAGTGCTCTTTGGGTATCACCACGGGTGAACGCTTTTCATCCTCAGGTTTATGGAACTGATTCATCACCGGATGGTGATCTGCATTGACGGTGAGCATGGTGAAGGACACGATTGGGCCTTGATCATTGGCGAGTTGGGCTGTTTCCCACAGACACGCAATGCCAAAGGGCTCTTCTGATTCCAGTCCGATTTGCCACCGCACAGGCTTACCCTGACCGTAATGCGGTTCAAAAAATCGATCCACCAAAACCAGACCAAACTGCCGGTGCTTCCATGGGTCTCGGTAACTCGGCTTGACCGAGACGGTTTCGACTCTCGCGTTGTAGGTGTGTCGAGAAATTTTTGAATCCTTGGCCCAATGTGGCACCAATCCAAAACTGGCCAAGCCACAGGCCATGCGACCGCTGCTGCGACTTCTGACGGCCAGTGGGGCCAAGTAACCAGGATAGGCCTCAGGCGGATAGCCGGTTGGCAAATCGATGCCCAAGTTCGACTTGACCCAGTCGTTGTTTTTGGTGGGCGTAAAACTGGTACACACGGCGTTGGGTAATGACTATGGGCAATGGCTGGCTTGAGATCGAACTCAAATGATCATACTGATCAAGCCATGGGTACCTCTTCCCAACTGGTCGTGTAGTTGGGTGACTTTCTCTCCTGTTTCATCTGCCATGCGGCGCTTACCCCTTGCGCTGACACCTTGACTGTATTGCGACCGTAGCGCTCATTGAGCTTGTCCATCACCACCATGAGGTTGCTGGAGCCTGGTGACTCGTCAATCAAAAGATGCCCTTGGAGCCTAGAGACGGGTGTGATGTCGCTGAGCACAATTCCCGCTTTTTTGTACTCGTACTCTGGCTTGAACATGCGCTGGCACATGAGGCTGGCCCATCGGTTGACTTCGATGCTGTCGTTCGTGGGAAATGGCAATGGCACTGCCATGCTGGGCATGTATTGCGGCAGCTGCTTCTTGAATCGATTGGTCTGTAAGAACACCTGCAGCATTGATGCGTGACTGCCCTGCCCTCTTAGTTTGGAACATGCCGTTGCAACAAAGTTGGCTAGGGCGTCTTGCAGCACCGGCAACTCGGTGACGCTTTGTCCAAAGGACCGGCTTGAGATGATTTGCTGCTTGTCGGCTGGCGAATCCTCAAGAGCCATGCACATGATCTCTTGCAGCTCACGCTGGGTTTTCTCAAGGACCACACCGAACTCAGCCCGCAGGGTTGGCGTGTGGGCCTCCCGCAAGTCCTGCGCTGTATCAACGCCATGTAGGGCCAGTCGCTTAGTTAGTTGCCTGCCCACGCCCCAGACTTCCTCAACGGGGATACGTTTGAGCAGTTCGGTTTTCTGCTGCTCGGACAGGTCATTGAAATTGAACACCCCCATCGACTTGGGATGCTTCTTGGCCACGAAGTTGGCCAGCTTAGCCAGCGTCTTGGTCGGACCAACGCCCACACACACAGGTATTCCTGTCCACCGCCCTACCCGCTCGCGCATCTCATAGGTGATGTCTCGAAGCTTGTGTGTGCCAGTCAAGTCCACAAAGCACTCATCGATGGAATAGACCTCGTGGTCAGGTGAGTACCGCCCCAATATGTTCATGACACGGTTGGACATGTCGGCATAAAGCGCGTAGTTCGAACTCAGTGCCAGGATGCCGTGCTGCTCAGCCAACTCCCGGCATTCGAACCAAGGCTGCCCCATCCGAATGCCTATGGCCTTGGCCTCATTGGAACGCGAGACCACGCATCCGTCATTGTTCGACAAAACGACCACCGGGGTCTTCTGTAGATCCGGGCGAAACACACGCTCGCAACTGACGTAAAAGTTGTTGCAGTCAATCAAGGCGATCTGCGGCTTCATGATCAGTACAGCTTGTGCAGGTTGCGAGTGACCACCCCCCAAATCACCAATTCTTCGCCCTCTTTGATCACGATGGGTGGATACAGGGAGTTTTCAGCCAACAGCTTGATGACGCCGCCACGTCGGTACAAGCGCTTCACGGTGTAGTCGTTGTTCAGCACCGCCAACACGATGTTGCCGTGCTTGGCGTCTATGGAACGATCCACGATGAGCTCATCACCTTCGTAAATTCCGATCCCACTCATCGAGTCACCTTTGACTCGAAAAATGAACGTTGACTCTTTGTTTCGAATTAGGTGCTCGTTTAGGTCGATGCGCTTGCGGGTGTGATCGGCTGCTGGTGAAGGAAAACCAGCCGGCACTTTCCAGGCGCACATAGGTAGCCAGACCTTTGTAACTGGTCCCGCAAGCGATTGAGGGCCCTCTGGAGTCTGTGGAATGGATACGGATTGCATCGGGCAAATATACTGTATAAATCAACAGTATAAAAAACTGCAGGTTTTTGTCTGATGTGACAAGGCTAGGGGGTAGGCTTGGCGGTTCACACATGGCGTCTGACATTGGTTCCAGCTTGCCAAAATTGTTCCCCGGGCAGAAGGAGGGGAAATTGCACCGTCCTTTGATGCAACACATGCAACACATGCGGCAAATGTTGCCTAAGTGTTGCGGACGTTGCAAAAATGTTCTTTCCATATGCCAGTTCACAAAGCCATAAATAGACCTATCGATAAAAAAGGTGTTTAACAGTGGTCAAGTGCCACTTGTTGATATGCAACATCAGCAACACACATAAATGTGTGTGTTGCATGTGATGCATGCATTTATGGCAACACATAGTTCAAATGTTGCGCATGTGTTGCATGTGTTGCATGCGAGAGGGCCAAAACTCTTCTCTGCCCGGTGGTAATTGGAAGCCGCTACCCCCAACCATCGATGTGCAACATCTGCAACACATCACTCAAATGTTGCTCATCTGTTGCATGTGTTGCATGTGAGAAGCCCAACACTCTTCTCTGCCCGGTGGTAATTGGAAGCCGCTACCCCCAACCATCGATGTGCAACATCTGCAACACATCACTCAAATGTTGCTCATCTGTTGCATATGTTGTATTTGAGAAGTCCAACTCTCTTCTCTGCCCGGGGATCTCAGTGGCTACCGGTTCAAGGCGGCATACCCATACAGACACAGATGAACTGACCTACTTGTTGAATGCCCCCAGCGCCCTAACCGCCGCTTCTTTTTGTACAGCGCGTTGTTGCGCCTCAAAGATTTCTTTCTTGATGGCGTCGCGCTCTTTAAGGGCCGCCGAAACCTCTCCTTGAATCTCGAGCAACTGTGCATCCGCCTTTTTTTTCAGTCGATCAGCATGAGTATGAGAAATCACCATCTCCATGTGCTTTTGGTGAATTTTGTTCAGAGCATCAGTTGCCTCTGCTAGTTCTTGATCCAATCGGGTTTTGGCTGTTAAGTCTGGTTTTAGTCTCCATGACCAGAATGCCACAGCAGAAAAGATGACACCCAACAAAAAACAGGCTTTCAAAAAAAGCATCGTCCAATAGGTGACTGTGAATGCGCCGGACGCACCATTTTTTATAGCTTCATCACCTGGCGCAGTCATGGTTGCTGGGCAAAGGTTAAAAATAACCCGGCAGCCCTGTGTTATCCCAGCTAGGTGTTCAGACTTTTCAAACTCAGCCATTCGAACTGCATAGTCACGATTCAATCTATCGTTAGCCACGAAATTGCTATGCTGGAGCTGGTTGACTTGTTCTCTCAAAGCTTCATTTTCGGCCTTGACTCGACTTAATTCGGGAGAGCATCCCCCGAGGGCAAGCAACAAGAAAATCAATCCAAAAACGTGCATATGACTTTCCCTTCAGCCGATGCTGGGACTTTAATAGTTTTTTCACGCATCCAAAATCCCCTATCATTTTTTTGCCAAATCGTTAGAGGTGCGCCTGGCTTGAAAGAATCCATATACCTCTTTAAGATTGCCTTCGAATCACTGACAAGAGCAACCATGTCGACCTGATTAGTCTTAAATTCACTTGAATTATTTTTAAGCGATGTCAGGCAACTTAAAATAAATTGGTCCAGCTTCCGGTCCCACTTTGCCGACAGCTCAACCTCAATACCAATTCTCTGACCAGTGTTATCAATCCATAATACGTCCGGCTGTTTTACATCCTTCTGAGACTTTGCAGCCAACTCGGCAGGAGTTTTAAATTCCAAAATTGAACCATTCTTCAATGCGTTGGCAGTTGCTCTTTGACCAATCTGGTCATGCCGCAATTTTGTTTGATCGATCCGAAATGGGTCAACCTCGTAATTCAATAAATCTTCACGCAAGCGCTCAACTTCGTGGAGTCCAGATGCGGTCAAGGTGAGGATGCTGTTTGGTATATCTTTAATGCCTCCGCCCGATTCGGTTTTTGTGTTTGTCAGCAATTTTTGCTTTACCAACCGAGCGGCAAGACCAGTTCGAACACCACCTGTCGCAAGGTCCAAAATGCTGGCTGAAGACCATCCCCACCGATATACCCAGTCCAACGCAACTCGCGTTTTTTCAACCCCTCTAGCCCGTGGACTAGCACCTGAAGCAGCCATAACCGCTCTTGCTTGTGCCAGCTTGGCCAAGGCCTCTTCAGTCATCTGTTTTTTGGTCGACATATTACGAGTAGCATTAATATAGTACTCATACTACCATGCATAGAATGCTAACGCAATATTTAATGTTCAAAAAAGGGTGTTTTGACGGCTTTGCCGGGGCTATCGCCCCCACCTTTGGTGGTACCCCGCGCCCTGTAGGGCGGGGCAATGCCCCCGCTATGCGGCCCCCTGCGGCTTTGCCGAGAGGTGGAGGGAAACCCTCCCCCTCTCCACTTCGTGGCCCCTCTCCCCCACGCGCCCGCCGCTGCGCGGCTCCCCACTACCTGTGGAGCCATTCGTTGCGCAAGCTCACTACTGGGCCTACCGGCTCGCCTTACGGCGCCTCCAAGGTCGCGGGGAGCCGCGCAGCGGCGGGCGCGTGAGGCTGGTCGCCCCCCCTGCCGGGGGACCCCCGACTTCGGCCCTAGCGGGCGGGCTGCCGCCCCCATCTCTCGATGGCGCCCCGGCAGTCGCCTAGGGCGACGGGCTCGCGCCCCCACTGGCGTGGTGCCCCCTTTGACTTGATAAGCCAAAGGCACAGGTGCAGATTTCTAAAATATGCCACCACCATCAATGCATTGCGTGCAATGCTTTTGATTTTCACTTAGAGGATTTTTAGAAATCAGCACAATGATCTCATTCTTGACCCTCACTGATAAATGCCTCTATATATCCAATTAAATTATCTTTATCAACAGCCCTGTAACGAGCATCTGAAATTCTCTTATAGAGCGCATGTAAACTTTTCCGATCATTATTACTAACAAAAAGAAATTGATCTTCAAGATAAAGTTTAAAGCTCAATCCTTGAATATTTTTATCAAAATCTGGATTGGCTCTCATGAATAAATCAACAAATTCATTGGCTGGCCAATTATTTTTTTGAAGCCAAAGATGCATCCTTACTCCATCACCAGTTTCGTAGTGCTGGAAATTTGCTTTAGCCAAAAAATTTGCGCGCTTAAAACCTTGAAACATAAAATCCCTCCTAGATTTTTTAAAATTACATGCCGTTATTTTTCATTTGTCAATTCGTAAATCAATGATCCTACTGAGATCAATGCCAAGATAATTGCAAATATTGTATTTTTTTCACTGTATTGCATGAATGCTAAAGATCCTGCAAGACCCCATGCATAATGCCCTCCCCGCATTTTAGGAAGTGCAGCCAATAGTGCAACAAATGAAATAACCCCCAGAAACATCCCCGCACCGAAATTGCCTTCTGCAATTTGCATAAAACCTAACATACCAGCCAGGCCCCAAATATAAATACTCATTGATTTTCCTTTGTCTATATTTAAAATTTAAAATTAAAAATTCAAGAAGGCTCAACTTATATCCCCCGTGGAGATAGCATATTAATCTTCTCAAGAGTGGTGGAGCAGCGTTCATTGAAAAAATATCGCACAAGAACATCCACAACCTGATTGTTTTTGTGTGAGACATATTCAAAGAGTGTCAGACAAGATTGCAACTTGATAACATCTAATGGCCCGAATATCTCTTCAACTTTTATGCCTGTAGGGATCTTCATCAATAGCTCGAAACAGCTTTTTAGTCGCGCGCCAAGTAGCTCATCGTCCCAATAATCCTTGGCTTCATCAAGATCGACCAGTCCAAAGAATTCCGCCTTTGGGCTGGAACCAAGCCCACGCAACTGAGGGAAAACAAACCACATCCAGTGAGTCTGCTTGCGCCCCCCAGCGAGTTCTTCAACGATCGTGTACCAGTTCAGATCCTGCGCTTCTACAAAGCGGAGCATGCTTTTTTCAGACAAGGTAGTTTGCAAACCTTGATGATTTTCGTAACCTTCACACTCTGACTCCGTTTTCCAGTACTCACCGCTTGAATAGATGGGACGGGTTTTTAACCTGTCTAATGCTTTAGGCAATTTTGGAATGCCTGATGCACTGTAAAAACTCGAGTATTGCCACATCCAGGTAAAGCCGTTCGCACGCAAAACTTTCTGCGCAGCACCTAAATTAGATGCGGGCATCCAGTCAAAAACGTGGCCATGATCATCAAAAAAAACAAGCTCGACTGAGCTTCCTTTCTCTTGAACAACACACCAGTTCTGATTAAGCATGCCAAGTACTTTGACCCAGAGTCTCCTGCTGATTTTGGCTTCTTGCTGAATGCATGTGAGCGTCTGGTAGTTCATTCATTCGCCTTGTACTAAGGAATCAAGCGTCACAAGTTGTGGCTTAGGCTTGTTCATTCAATATAGGGCGAAACAAAATTCCTACGAACAATGTTCGTAGAATGCTGCTCATCATGCTCAAATCACCATCAGCGAAGCAACTCAAAATCACACGTCTCGCTCTGGGGTACACACAAAAAGAGGCTGCGGAATTGCTACATGTGAGCTTGCGTGCTTGGCAGCTTTGGGAGTCTGGCGACAGGAAAATGCCAGCCAATGCCTGGGAGCTTTGTCTGATTAAGGCGGGTTTGCACCCTTTCTACAAAGCATCTCACGGATAAGACCACCTCACTTTTGAGCAAGGGACCTGCACATGTTCGTCATCGTAGAAACCTTCCTGAACCCAGGCGAACCCTCGGACGCCCAGTTCCGAGTACGCCCAGTAGAGGGACAAGCTTATCCTTCATCCATGCGTGTTCAATGCTCAAGAGCAATGCGAAGCGCATTCCCGCTTGGCAGCAAGTTCAGACTGCCAGTTGAGTTGGTAGAAAACAAAACGGGTGGCACTTTTCTGCGCGAAGTGGGCAAAGCGACTTGGGTACAAGTCACCGATTCGGAGATTCTTTGCCAATTCAAAGCGCCAAGGGATGCTGCAAAGTTGAAGGCGTTTATCGAACAGCTGTGAGGCGCTAAGGCTCACACTTTTTGGTTCCCCAGAGAAAATCCGTGTCCTCAAATTTTTTGTATTGATGCCGCAGACATGTGTCCGATGAAAATTTGGTGACCGTCGTCCGCTTCCACGGCTAAAGCACCAGCCTCTGGCGAGTTGAACGTCCAAACATCCTGTGATTCCACACCCTCGATGAAAAAGCCCTGCCCCTGAACCGTCACCGCATCGCCACCCTGAATCTGCTGCCAGGTACTGGCGGACACTTCAACCGAATGAATGTCGTAGCCGTAATTCACTGTGAGACGAACACGCCCGTTTTGATGCTTTGTCATGTCCTGATTCTCGCGGTGTCCTGAAAAAACGTCTAGTCGCGTTAACATGAACGCCACACGTCCAGAAAAAAAACGGGGTTCCGAAGAACCCCGAAAACGTTGGTTTTAAATGACCAGCGGCGGCAAGCCTTTGACAATCTTGTTGGTCTCAAGGCTGACGGTGATGACGCGCAAAAGCAGATCGAGCGGATAGCGAGGGTCGTTCATGGCTTCGGTAGCCCAGTCGTTGGCGTCGTTGGTGATGCAACTGTCTTTGTCGGTTTTCACCGCTTGGCGCTCCATGACCCACGCAATGGCGCTTTTGCCGTTGACGATGTAGTCGTAAGCCTCTAGGGGAATGTCACGCACGGTGATCCTGGCGTTGTAGTGAATCACGCTCAGGTCTTTCTCCTTGTCCACGCCCTTCCCGTGCTTCATCTTCTCGACGCGGTAGGCGGCTGCGGGCAAGTCTTTGCCATCGCCTTCGATCGTGGCCGGGTAAGGCGTGGTTGTTTCATAGTTCAGGTGCAGCTCGGCCAACTGGCGACCCTCCTGGCTGAATGTCCAAAAATCGGCTGCGTTTTTTACGCAAGGGATACGCGGCAGTTCTTTAGTCAGGTTGTCTGCGTAGCGCTCTCTGTAGTCGGGCGAGTGCAGCAGGCCGTAAACGTAATAGAAGATGTCTTCTTTGCTAATGGTTTCACCTGGATATGCGCGCTGGAAGTGCTGCAATCCTTCGACGGTGATGGCGTCGCGGCGATCGTGCTTGGTGCTGGGCTCAGACTCAAAAAGCTCTGCATTGCTGCCATTTACCCCATCTTCAGTGTCGTATAGGTAGAGAGGGAAACATTGAGCTCCTGCCTCCATCGAATTTAGGTCGGGCAGCACATTGCTGATGGTCACACTGAATTCTTTAGCGCCTTTGGCAGTCATCATGATCACCTGATTAACGGCTCTTGCATCGGGAAAGATGCGCGGCATTTGTCCTTGGCGGTGATTAAACATTGAGTCGAAATAGAGCCACTGCTTCGAGAACGGACGGTAGAGACTATGTACAACCCGGCCGACATCAAAACTAGACTTTTTCAGATTCACAAGGTCTGGTATCAAGCTACTTGACCAACTGATTTTTTGAGGATCAGTTTCGATGAATTTGGATACCAAAGTGCCCCGAGACTTTTTTTCCAATTGGCCATATGCCTCTCGAAAGCGTTCAACCTCTTCGTTATAGAAAGCAATCGTCTGACTCATATTTTTTGCCACGCCATTGCGCGAAAAGTTGTAGCACCAGCTATCACGATTTGTACCGACACCTAGAGAAAAATTACCAAAAATTTTCGGCTCCTGTGTCTTCTCCTTATGGCCTATCACCATGAACTGGGAAAAACCATCATCACGCTGTCTCAGCCAGTCGCCATGTTCGTCAGGCGTGATGGTTTGCCACTCTTTCGCTTGGGTTATGCCTTCCAAGCTGGCCATCTCTAACACCTTTGCTAGTTTTTCTTCACGGCTGAGATAGTCGCCAATATCGTGGAAAAAAATTTGTCCATGATCTTTAGCACTAGGGTTTTTGACCAGTACGGTTATGGCAATTGGGGAGCGGCTGCCGCTACCAAAAATTTTCCCCCCCTCTTTGCGTGACAGTTCGCCTTGAGTACGTTGATTCCCCCTAAGGTGAAACACATAAATGCTGCTGAATTCTTGCACTAAGCATTTGCGCAAACCATCGGAAGAGCCTGAATCTAACCAGCCTGCATTCGTGACAAAACCCACTACGCCGTTGCTACCGATACGATCACTGGCCCAACGTATGGCGCGGATGTAGCTGTCATATTGGCTCTTAGATGTAGTTGCATTGCTTTGTGCGGCATAGGTGCTGCGGATGCGTTCGTCCAGGTGTGGATAGGACACGTTGTCGTTATTGTCATTTTCGCTGCGCTGGCCAATGGAATACGGCGGATTCCCCACAATGACACGAATATCCAGCTTCTTCTGTCGGCGCCTGCGTGCGCTGTTGTCCACCAGGAGCGCATCGACCAAGTCCTCTTTCTCATACATCTGGAAAGTGTCGGTCAGGCAGATGCCTTCGAAGGGGACGTATTTGCCGCCCATGATGTCGTGATAGGCCGCCTCGATATTGATGGCCGCGATGTAATAAGCCAGCAGCACAAGTTCGTTGGCATGGATCTCGTGCTTGTACTTGTGCGGCAATTCTTCGGGCTTGATCAAGCCGCTTTGCAGCAGGCGCGTGATGAAGGTACCAGTGCCGGTGAAGGGGTCGACGATATGTACGCCCTTGCTGCCTAAGGTCTGGCCGAACTCGCTTTGCAGCACTTGGGCCACGCTGTGCAGGATGAAGTCCACGACTTCGACTGGGGTGTAAACAATACCCAGGCGCTCGGTCATCTTGGGGAAGGCGTTGCGGAAAAACTTGTCGTAAAGCTCGACGACGATCTTCTGCTTTCCGGCCGCGTTGTCGATCCCCTCGGCCCGCATCTTCACGCTCTCATAAAAGCGCTGCAGTGTGTCGGCCTCTTTGTCTAGGTTGTAGCTCTGCAGAATATCCAAAACACCCTGCATGGCCTTGCTCATGGGGTTGTGCTGGGCAAAGCTGTAGTCGCTGAAAAGCGCATCAAAAACCGGTTTGGTGATCAAGTGCTGGGCCAGCATTTCGACAATTTCGCCATCGGTGATGCTGTTGTTCAAGTCGTCCCGCAGCTCAATGGCGAATTTGTCGAACGCGTAACGGGCCTCTTTGTTCGATTTGTCTTCCAAAATGGCCGTGATCCGGTCGATATGCGTCCGGGCAATTTTGGCGATGTCGTTGGCCCAATCTTCCCAGTGGTGGCGGTTACCAACCTTCTGAACCAGCTTGGCGTAAATGGCGCGTTCAATTTCGCCAATTTCAATATCTAAGCTTTGTTGTTCGCCTGTTGGGCTTACGCCTGGGGTGCCAATAGCTTGGCCACCACGAGCCGTCCCCGTTGCTTTTCGCTTTTCCTTGGCTTCTTTAGATTCGCCAGGGGTAGAGGTTTGCGGTTTTCGCTTGATCTTGTCGGTCACGGCAATCACTTCGATCTTTTGGTTGCCTTTCCCGTTCAAGTCAATTTTGTTCACGTCAGCATCAAATCGGTCATCGTGCGAGCGCAACGCCTGCAGAACCTGCCAAACGACGCCATAAACCTTGTTGTCGTTCAATGCGTCGTGTGCTTCGACACCCGCCGGAATAACGACGGGTAAAACAACGTAACCTTTTTTCTTGCCCGGTGAGTTGCGCATGACGCGCCCCACTGACTGCACCACGTCAACCTGTGAGTTTCTTGGCGTAAGAAACAAAACAGCATCGAGTGCGGGCACATCAACACCCTCGGACAAACAGCGAACGTTACTTAAAATCCGGCACGTATCGTCTGGTGCCTCAGCTTTTAACCAAGCTAACTTGGCGTCTTTGGCGCTGGCATTCATGCTGCCGTCTACGTGTGCGGCTTCACACTTCAAAGAGGCAACGACCTCCCCATCATCTGCGTTCGCCTGGTAAGACTCGACCACTGCTTGGAACATGGTTGCAATGTTTTTCGAGCTCACCTTATGCTTTGTCGTCTTGCTGGGCTCGATGACCTGACAAAACGCCACGGCGCGTTTCATGGGGTTTGGATCAAGCGCCAGGTCCTTTTCTAAATCCTGCTTTGCCAAAGCCTTCCAACATCCAATGATCTTTGCAGCATCGTCAACCTTCAGCTGATTACTGTCATCGGCCAAAAGCTTTTGAAGCTTCCGGTTCACGTGTCCTTCTTCAACAGCTAGAACCAAAACCTTGTAATCAACCAGTAAGCCGCGTTTAACGGCCTCAGAGAACGTGATTACAAAAAGTTCTTGCCCATATAGCGCCTCATCATCCATTGAACAGAGGGCGACGCTATCGCGCTCGGCGGTGACTTTGGCTGACTCGCCATAAATTCGGGGGGTCGCCGTCATGTAAAGACGTTTGGCGGCCTGCAAGTAACCGTCGTCATGAACACGAACGAAATTGCTTTCGTCGTCATTGTCGAAAGTCGCACCCGTGGTGCGGTGCGCCTCGTCCGAAATAGCCAAATCAAACTTTGGCAATCCGTGTGATTTTTGCGCCCTGCTCAGCACGTCGATGGAGTGATACGTGCTGAAAACCACCGTCATGTGGTCGGCGTCGTGTCGTTTGGCGATTTCCTTGGACAGCCTTTCGGGGTCGGTCGTGGATGGATAACCCAGTTCATGCTTGAAGATTTGGACTTTGTCGTCATCCTTGTCTCGCTTCTTGCCAACATCTGAATCCGAACAAACCGCAAAACAGCGCAGCGGTGTTTCGCTCTCTTGGCTCCACTCCGTCAGCGTCTGGGACAGCAGAGACAGGCTTGGCACCAAAAACAAAACAAACTTGCCCTTACCCGCCACCTGTTCGGCGATCTTCAGACTGGTGAAGGTTTTGCCAGTTCCGCAAGCCATGATCATCTTGCCCCGCTTGTGCGCCTCAAGACCGCTGGTTACGGCAGCCAATGCTGAGGTTTGGTGCGGGCGCAGTTTCTTCTTTTCGCGCAGTTCTGGCGCCTTGGTGGGTTGATACTTTGACCAATCGATCTGGCTGCCTTCAAGGTCGTACAACGAAACGATGTTGATGGGTTTATCTCGCCCCTGGACCAAGTTGTTGACGTGCACACTTGCTTGATAGGACGTCAAAAACAAAATGCCATGGGTGTATGGCGTTTTGCCCATGGCACTTAAAAACGAGTCAATGCCGTCATCCTTGCGGATCTTTGAATCCTCAGCGTAGAACTTGGCTTGAATCGCAAAAATCTTGGGGTTCTCGGTGACATCCTCAACTGCGACCAAATCGATGCCCGCGTCTGCGCCTAGATCCTCATGGTTCTCACGCATGCGCAGCGCCCGCCACTCTTCCCATAAGTAAACACGCCCATTAAATAAGTCCTTGTAGTAGGGCTCATTCAGCAAATACGCTTTGACCAGCTCTTCGAAGTAGGTGCCTTTTTCGCGTTCTGATTTGGCTTCGTTTCTGAAATGCTCTAAGAGCTTTGAAAGTGCGTTCATTTTTAACCTGTAATTTCTAGCTATTTTCCTCTACGACAGCTCGCGAAATCGCCTGTTTCATAAAAGCCGCCCGTGAAATGCTCAAGGTTCTGGCGGCCACATCAACTTTGGACAGGAGATCAGGTGGCAACGCCAGAGAGATTGCCACTTGCTTGCCAGTCAATCGATGTGTTTTAACAGTGGGTAACGCAGACTGGGTTGCTGCTGCGTCGGGTGCTGAGTTGATAAAGTCGTCAGCACTTCTGGACGCTGGTCGTCGTGTGATGCCCATTTGATATCCTTTTACTTTTGAAATGATATTAAAACAATATCAATTTAAGCAAAAACGGCTTGCACGAGTGCACTCATTTCCTCGATGCCTTTTGCGTCTTTTGGCGTGTATTCCAAGATCGACATGCCCAGACCTGCCGCGTTCGCGATAGGCTTTCGGCGACGGATTGGGGTGGCAACATACTCCAGCTCTGGGAAGTCAGCAACGGCGGCGGTGGCGTCTTCGTTGTCGCGGCCTTTAGGGTCGGCGTTGTTCAGCATGGTGATAACGCGCAAGCCGTCTCTAACTGCCCTCGCCTCTTTGACCAAGCTGCTGATATCGTTCAAAGCCCAGACATCGAGTGATCTAGGTGCAAAAGGGATGACAAGTACATCAGACAAGATCAGCGCAGCACGCAACGCAGTGGAATCTCGGCCACCTGCGTCGATGATGATGTCATCAAATTTCGGTCCCATCTGTTGGACCTGAGCACGAAGGGTCGCACCATCTGGATAGTTGGAGCAAGCAATGGAGGGCTTTTTTGCGGCCTCAGCACGAACAGTGATTGCGGTCTGCGCGGTACCCTGACGGTCACCATCGATAAGCCACACGTACTTTCCGAGCAAGGCTCGACCTATCGCCAGGTTCAGGGCTAGGGTGGTTTTTCCTACGCCGCCTTTGGTGTTTCCGACAGTGACAATCATTCAATCACCCCTAAATTTTTTGATGTGCTTTTGATGCTTTATTGATATCAATTTGAAATCAAAACAACATTGTTTTGAGGGGCGATCGACAGTAACTCAAGGTTTCGAGCACTGATGAAAAGCCCACCGTTCTTGACAATCAGTTTCTTCTCAAGCAGCGTACCCAGCGCCCGTTCAACTGACTGACGCGAGCGCGAAAACATGTGATTTTTGATCTGCAGGCTCGACAAGCCGTCAGCGCTCGTTTCGATGAACTTCAAAGCCTCTCTTTCGACAAGGCCAAGTTTCTTAGTGGCTTGCTTGGGCAAGCGTTTTGAGTCACCAGGAATCACAACACAAGTAGTTGCATCTGACCCAAACTTTGTTTTGCCCACAGTCACGGTCTTAAGTGCAAAACTGATCTCGTTTCCTTTTGAATCAAGATCTCTTTGTTTTGTGACTGTTAAAAAAGGTTTGTTCTGCTCAACAACTATTGCAAGTTCGGTATCAACGAATGCCGTGACACCACTCCAACCCCTTGCATTGGCCCCTAGTGTCTTGCCCGTGTGGTGAATCAAGAGGAAGTGTGCAGCTGTTTGGCCGGCAATGGCGCCCACATTCTTCATAACACTGCCCATGTCTTGACCACTGTTCTCGTTCGCTCCCGCAGATAGGATTGCCAGCGTGTCGCCAATGATCAAATTGACTTTCAACCCCCTTGCTTCCTCAATCTCCTTAACAAGGGCAGCGATCCTGCCTACGATGTTGCTATCGGAGAACAGGTTGACACTTGAGTCAACCACAACGAGGTTTTCCAATTCACACCCATGTTCACGCGCATACCCAAAGCATCGAGTCTTGACAGACCGTGGAGCCTCTGCAGCAAGGTAAAGAACAACGCCTTTTTCTGTCTTTGCGCCGAACCAATCTATTCCTCTCGACACGGCACAGGCCAAGTCCACGGTGATGAAGGTTTTACCGACGTTGGTGGGGCCATAGAGCATTGAAACAGAGCCCTTAACAAGCCACCCCTCCACAAGCTCATCTGCGGGCTCAATGCTTAGGGAATTCTTGTTTAAAAACTCATAGTTCATCCCATGGACCGAACTAACCTTGATATTGCTTTTTAGCTCATGTTGATTTATCATGTCGAAGCTGTGTTTTGTTTGAAGCCAGATGCAGCGAGATTGATTTGCAAAAATCTGAAAAACCACGGTTGCCGCCGTGGTTTTTCTTTTTGTCGATCGATCATCATGTCCCGTACTGTTTGACCTTACTGTCAAACCCCTCTGAAATCGCACGCTGGCGAAGCGCTTCAAGATTTACAAACCTCCGCTTCCCGATTTTGATGACCGGCAAGATTCGCCGATCAAGCTGGGCATCCACCACTCCAACTGGTAGCCCAACAAGTTCCGCAAACTTTTCTGCCGTCAGTATCGACACCTGCGACTGATTATTCATATGACTTAACCTTCCTTAGAAAAGAATGACAAAGCGTCAATATGGCGCAGTATACACTCGACACCTTAAAAAACAAGTATTTTTTAGGATTTTTCGTGAGTTAAGTGCTGATTTTTCAATAATTATTTATGAAATTCATGTATTTATAGTGGGTTTTTAATATAATTTTGAAGATTAAAAGGAGTGTTTATATGGTCGAAGATGGTCAAAGAAGTGACTTATCGAAAAGGCTTCTTGCGCTAGTTAACGCAAAGCTAAGCGAAGAAAAAAATTTCTTTGCAGCCCTGGAACGAGCAACTGATGTCGACAGGGAAACATGGAAGCACTGGTACCAAAAGCCTAGTGTGGTCGACCCCTCTACTAAGCTTCTTAGTGGAGCTTTTTATGCTTGGCCTCAGTTCGCGTTCTGGCTCGCCACAGGTATAGATGATGAAAAGTTTGGGCACATAGCCATCCAAGGCAAAGTGGAAGCTAAAAACTCAAAGTTGATACTTGATGGACCTCTCAAAAGAGTTCGTCTTTCAACTGAGTTTTACTTAGATTCATTGAGAAAAGTTCGCACCTGTCACACCGACGACATAGATCACCATTTATTTATGCTCGGTGAGGCGGAAAAACTCAGGATGCAAGAAGTCGGCAAACTTTGCTCGGAATACGCAAATGGTCATCAAAAGAGTTGATGCAGGTTGGCTCGTCGACACCCAACCAGCGGGTCGTGGCGGAAAACGATTCCGTAAGACTTTTAAAAATCAAGCGGAAGCTAAGCAGTGGGAGGCGTGGACAAAAACTCAAGTCATTCAAACTCCAGACTGGCAGCCTGAGAAACGAGATGACCGAAAACTTTCTGACTTAGTAGATCTTTGGCACACGCACCATGGAATTAGTCTCAAAGCAAACGATGACACGTACCGTCGTTTAAAAAATTTGTGCATCGCACTCCAGGAGCCGCTTGCTACTCGGTTCACGGCTGAGATGTTCACTGAATACCGCTCTAAAAGGCTTGCCGAAGGCACCACTGCCAATACCCTGAATCATGAGCATGCATATCTACGGGCAGCATTTAATGAGTTGATTCGTCTAGGATTCTGGACAAAAGAAAACCCTTTAAAAACAGTCCGGGCCTTCAAGCTGCAGGAACGTGAACTCAATTTTTTGGAGCGAGATCAGATCATTGAACTTCTTGCAGCAGCCGACTCTTCTTCAAATAAGCACTTAGGAATGGTGACCCGCGTATGCCTCGAGACTGGTGCTCGCTGGAGTGAGGCTGAGCAACTAAGAACAACGCAGGTGCGGAATCAAGCAATTCATTTTTCTTTGGGCAAGTCGGGGAAAAATCGAACTGTTCCTATCCGTAAATGTCTAGAAGAACAGCTCGCCAACCACTACAAAAACAAAGGCAATGGAGACAGGTTTTTCGATGACTCTTCAATAATGTGGAGCTTTCGAGAAGCCATCAAGACCACTTCCATATCCTTACCCGCAGGGCAGTCGACTCACATCATGCGACACACATTCGCAAGTCACTTCATGATGAACGGTGGAAACATCTTGGCACTTCAAAAGCTCCTAGGTCATCAGAGCCTTACGATGACGATGCGATATGCACATCTATCACCAGACCACCTAGCGGAAGCCCGCAAGCTCAACCCGTTGGCGGCTTTAAATAGAGAGTAAGGTCAACAAAAAGACAGTCATCAAGATTGCGTTGACACTTGGTTGACAGTTGAAAAAAGAAAGGGCTTACGATCACTCGTAAGCCCTTGATTTTGTTGGAGGCGCGACCCGGAGTCGAACCGGGCTAGACGGATTTGCAATCCGTTGCATAACCGCTTTGCTATCGCGCCACGCAGGTCCTGATGAACTCAGAACCAAAACCGTACAAAAAAGGGAAGCCGTGCTTCCCTTTTGTGTTTGTTTGGAGCGGGAAACGAGGCTCGAACTCGCGACCTCAACCTTGGCAAGGTTGCGCTCTACCAACTGAGCTATTCCCGCATATTTCCGACGTTTGGTGTTGTTCGCCGAAGCCAGAAGTATAGCGTATTTTTTGGGGTCCTTTCAAGCCACCCCAAAAATTTTTCATCAATGTTTCACCGCTTCTGAAGGGGCCTTGACCGCGACTTGTTGAGCGGCCATTTGGGCGGCCACTTCTTCATCGCTCAGGGGCACAGGCTCGC
>JACCDV010680694.1_pt1 | contig 37641 bp, 28 predicted proteins | sample 7446131 | NCBI WGS metagenome assembly JACCDV01 (sample SAMN15323448, study PRJNA562643) | freshwater metagenome | isolation source: river surface water | place: USA:Blue River Watershed | collected 2017-08-17
CCCCAACCCCAACCCCAACCCCTATATCTTTAAAACAAATATGATGGCTTTCTAATAAAATAAATATATAATTGGGATATATAAATATTAGTTAATCTTGTAGTTGAAACCGATGCAATAAGCAAAGCATGAAAACAGTACACAATCATCATAAGACGAGCGTAACTTCTTATCCAATTTGCGCATGATACAATCCGAGCATTTAACACCGTAAATGGCAGTTAACTATCTCTTTAAATGGAGATCAGATTCAAAATATATACAAGTTCTGCTCAATCGGCTTTATGATCTATGCTTAAAAGTATCAGTGCAGTACATTCCAACCATTATGTATGGATTTTATCTATTTTAGATTCATTATGAGTTTGGAAGAGAATAATCTTTTTTAAAAGTTCTGCTAAAAAATCGCACAATAATCAATTTCACACTATCTTTTGATAAGATGGTCTTATTCTACTTATTTGAACCTATAGCAGAAGAAAACGGAAAATATTCTTGCCAAATTGGATTCATCATTATTGCAAAAAAATAACCCAGATATCTCACTTTAGGCCATCAAAGAACGCACTTCGGAAAAGTTACTCATCTCTAATTACACAGAGCATGTCAATGTCTTCTTTTAGAAACTTTTTAGGTTGCCGGAAAAATTGAAAAAATATGAGAAATCGAAGCGTCATTAAAAACTAAGGGACTATTTAAGCAAACTAAGCAGTAAATTTATGTCGCATAAATGTTAATATATCGCTGGAATCGCATTTCCAATAAGTATAGATTCGAGTATAGTTGTAAATGTATTAAATGAGCAATGTTTTACTTTTAGCACAAAAGAAAGAGTTCCATTCAAATTGGTTGTATAGACTATTAATTTCGATGATGCTTTGAAGATAAAGCGGGGAAAATAGCCATAATTTAGACTTGAATAAATTAAATAAAATGAGCAATAAAGCTATATATTACCACAAACATACTTTGGAAGAGAATGGAAAAAGATCAAAGAGGAAATTCAAAGGAAATCAATTTGGGGTAAAATTTCAAGCTATCGAATTCGATGTTTCATGGTAAAGAGTGGAGATGATTTAAGACAGGAATACATGGCTATGCAGCTTATTAGTCTATTCAACGATATTTTTACAAAATAGAACATAAAAATATGGATTCGTCCTTACTCCATTATCCCATACAGCTCAGATTCTGGGCTGATATAGTTTATTGACGATACAAGAACGATAAGCTTTTTGAAAGAAGCATCTCATGAGCGTAGCTTGAAGAACATTTACCGTCAAATATTTGGAATCAATTGGTAAGCTTCCCTAATGAATTTCATACAAAGTTTAGCTGGATACAGCCTCATCCAATACTATTTCGATATAAAGGACAGGCATAACAATAACATCCTTGTGGATGTATATGGACATATAATCCATATTGACTTTAGCTTTATGCTGTCCAGCTCACCAGGAAATATGAACTTCGAACGTGCACCATTTAAATTAACAAGCGATTATGTATAGTTGATGGAAGGGACTGATTCCGATATTTTCCAACATTTCAAAATGTTATTCTTTCTTGGAGTTAAATACCTAAGAAAATACAAGAAAGAAATTCTAGAATTGATAATGATGATGACTGAGTGCAAAGGAATGAAATGTTTTGTATACTTCGACAAGAAGCGCCTTTAGCAAAAATTTCATGAGAATTTAACCGACGAGTAATTATAGCTAAAAGTCGACGAGATAATAAAGCATGCCTGTAATTCATACACAACATCGCAATATGATGTATTCCAATGGTTTACGAATAAGATAGAAATATGATTTTTAATTTTTCATTATTTAGAAATAGAAATTACAATCTATTTGGAAATGTAAAATAAATAGACACCGCCCTCCACACAATAAAGCGAAATCATCGAATAAAGAAATTTAAAAAATGGCAATACAATAATCAGGCAATACGCCAAGCGTCGATTTTTAGGGAAGGGAGGCTTCGCCAAATGCTTTTAAATATAAAACCTATAAACACATAAAATATCTGCCATAAAAATTGTTAATAAATAAACTCTAAAGAAAAGCAAGGCCAAGCAAAAAGTAAAAAATATCTTAATAAAGTTAGTGACATAGATTAAAATCCATAAATCCTTAGAACATAAAAATGTTGTTGCTTTCGATCGAGTATTTGAGGACTCAGAGAATGTCTACATGATTCTCGAATTATGCCATAATCACACATTGAACGAAATGCTTAAGAAGCGAAAAAGGATCTGTGAGTTAGAGATGCAGTATTATCTGCAGCAACTAGTGGCAGGCATTGGATATATCCACCAACAAAAGGTTATTCATCGAGAGTAAGTATATGGAGACTTAGTTTAAAACTTGGCAATATTATGATCAACTAAAATATGGAGATTAAGATTGGAGATTTTGGGTTGGCTGCTAAGCTAGAGTTTGCAGGTGAGCGTAGGAAGACTATTTGTGGCACGCCTAACTATTTAGCACCAGAGATTATTGCAAATCTTGGTCACTCATATGAAGTTGATATATGGTCTTTAGGGGTTGTCATGTAATAAGTCTGATATATAGATATACTTTATTGTATGGACGCCCTCCTTTTGAAACTTCAGATGTGAAGAAGACCTATAAGCGCATCAAGTAATGCCAGTATACTTTCAATTAAGATATTAATGTATCAGCAAATGCGAAGAATTTAATTAGCAAGCTTTTGGTTGTTGATTCTTCCAAAAGGCTTACTCTTGACCAAATTTTATTGCATCCTTTTATGACTACTAACAAAATTCCAAAGACACTCCCCTCTACTGTTCTCACACAAACTTTGCCAAGGAATATAGCTGAACAATATGTAACAAATCCTCAAAATTTCTCATCTTGTAAAATAAATCCCTCAGCAAAGACTATTGAAAGTTCAAAAGCGGAGGTGGATTGTGAGAGAGCTAAGTCATAGAAAGGAATTAGTGAGCGATTGCTATGTAAAAAGAAAATTAATTTAGTGAGAACAACAACAGGTCTGAATAGAAACTTATTTTACAACAAGCAGTACCAAAAATAAGATGGTTATCAATTAAAAAGCAACCCACAACTACTTAGCAACAATTACTTCAAGCCAGATAGTGCAAAAGGAGGAAATCGACCTTCTTTAAATGGTTATAACCCAATCTACGTCAAAAAGTGGGTTGATTACTCAACAAAGTATGGACTAGGCTATTTGTTATCTGATGGATCAACAGGAATTTATTTTAATGATTCATCTAAGATGATTTTAGATGATCTTGGACAGTACTCTTAATATAATATAGAAAAGTCGATTACATTAGTAATGAATTAGAATAATCTAAAAGACTATATTCATTTACCCTCAGTAACCCTCTATAGGATAAATAAATCAATAAAAAGCTGACTCTAATGCAGTATTTTAGAAAGTATTTACATGGAAGTTTGAGCGAGGGTACTCGCTAGAAAAAATAGATAATTCCTTTCGTCTACATTAAAAGATGGGTGAAATCTTAGCAGGCAATAGCATTTCGACTTAACAACAAGGTCATCCAAATAAATTTCAACGATAAAAGTCAACTAATAATCTACACATAAAAAAATATTCTACTTTATTCTAACAGTCAGGCCAAGGAAAAGATGGTATTAGATATTCAATCACCATAGATAAAGAAAAATTCCTAACTATTGCAAAGGTAATATTTTCATGATGTAGATTTGAGCACTCGAAGATACTGGTTAAGAAATTATCTGGAGCTACTGTTTCAAAAAATTAATTTATGCATGACGATATGCAAGTCGATCTATTGCGTAGTTGATATATAAGTTTTTTAATAGTCCAATCATTATTAGCATATTTTTTCTTAATTCGATTTATCCTTTACTTGCTTAAAGAATTATATAATAATTGTGGAACAAATTATCATATCAATATCAATACCACTTGGGAATCAGTTTTAGCTTCTACGATTCTGTGAGTTCTTTCGTTTCGTTGAAATTGAATAGATCATTTATATGGTACTATTTCTTTAGTCTCTAGTAGACTTGTTCATCTCTTAGCTCATCAAAAAACGGATGCTTCAAGGCTTCAGAAGCAGTTATTCTTCGTTGGGGCGAGTATCTCATAACTTTATAAAGAAAATCATAGAATTAATCTCCATAATTTTTTTTCTTGAGAATCTGCATAATGATAGAGTTACCTTTTACCATGATCTGGCGTTGATTTTAGGGAATTGATACTTATCGATGTCACAGTTAGGGTTCATCTCCATAATTTAATCATAGGTTGGCGTGCCTAACACTTTGATAATCTCCACCAGTTGATCTATATTGCTTTCTGATCTAAAAATAGGCTAATAGGTGAGCATTTCTATGAGGATACAACCTGCAGACCAAATATCAATTTGCGGTGAGTATTAAGTGCTTCCGAAGATTAATTAGGGAGCCCTATAGCATCTTGAGCAGATATAGGCGAGATTGGGTTATCCAGGTTGAAGACGCTTAGCTGAACCAAAATCGCATATGATCAAATTCCAGTTACTATCATTGACTAGGATGTTCTGAGGCTTAATATCTCTGTGGGCAATACTTTACCTCGAAAGATAGAGCAGTCCTCTAAAAAGCTGATAAGCAAATACTTTAAGTTTCAATCTACTTATTTAGCCTTTAGCTCTAGTCTTTTGAATGTACTCATAAAGGTTAGAAGGGAAATAATCCATAACAACATTCAGGTATTCTTTTTCCCCTTAATAAGTAAAAAATGAATCTCTAATGTAGAGAACGTTAGGGTGGTTTAGTGATTTCAGTATTTATAGTTCTCTATTTTTATACTTTTTGTCTTGGTATACACGCTTAATGGCCACCAATTCCAAGGTCTTTTTATCACGGGCCTTGTGCACGATTCCAAAAGTTCCGCTCCCAACTTTATCCTCAAAGGCATATCTATTGGCTCCAACCATCCTGCTTGACTCCTTTCCTTATCGCTACTCGCGTTTATTAAGAGAGTGAGAAGTTTCCTTTTTGGTTTGAGTAAAAATGCGATTGGCAGCAATACGTTGTGCTTGAGATAGATGATCTTGGTCCTTTACTTCGGTATTGAGTTTGGTGGAGTTAGATGGATTTTTGAGGGCAATCGATTTGATGGGTTTTTGCTTCTTGAGGATGAGAGTTTAATTTTCATTAATAATTTTCTTATTCTATGTGAGGGGTGGTTTTGTCTTGTTTACATATACGCTTATCTTTTTGGCATTTTAGTTCATATCTGTTTTAATACGGCGACTAGGTGCAGTTTCTTCTTTCATATTTGATCTCACCTTGAGCTTTAAGTTTCCAATCATATTTTCAACGATTAATTTTATGATTATAATGTATAACTAATCCCATACAAATGAACAAATTACAACCAAGGAATAGTTACCAAAAGTACCTAGCCCACATTTTATTATTGGATTGTAGTTGGGGTTGAATAATGAGTGTAGATATGCATAATCCATCAAGTTTTTCCATGAAAAGAGAGGGAATATTGGAGGGGTGTGGATATGAGGATTAAGAAGAATTTATTAAATGGGATAAATAAAATGATATTCTGGTTTTAGAAGCTGCCTTACTATAATAATTATATTTTAAGCATGTAGTAATTCAGGGGTGATCGACTCCCAAATATCTGCTCTAAATCAGGTAATACTCTTTACATTAACTTTACTTTCATTCCTTTGCAATCATATTTTAGATCTCACAGAATTAGAACTCTTCGACTCTTCCACCGTCATTAGGGCAGCAACCGCACCCTCATCTCCACTCTCCGAAATCGATGATTTTAGACTCTCTAAAAAATTCACGCAGCTCTAACAGGCAGTAATTTGCTCGAATCAACTCCTTCATAAGAGCTTCGATAAGTTTGATCTTGATACACCAGAAGGCCAGGAAATCTGTCAAAAATACCTCAATCACGTAGAGTAACTGTGCACTGTACACTTTATACTAGATAGGCATATGAGGTTCAAGCAGTTAGTAGAAGCTATCGGCAAAACTTTTCACAAGCTTATAAAGTTCTTTATAAAGAAGGAGAGCTTAGCTATCTTACCGAAATATTAGATAGTGCGCAATAAGGTAACAAGATCATAATTTAAGGATTTCCGTATCTTTGGGTTAATGGAGAAAAATATTCTTTTTCTCAAGAAGTTCTAGATCACGGAAGTCGTTTAATGATAGAGTTTTTCAAGCTTTAGCATTGTCTTCGTGATTTCTATGGGAAGTTAACTCAAGATTCAGCAATGGTCGCCTTATAAACCAATATTAATGAAATCAAAGAAAATTTGTTAGAATTCGATGCCAGCTGGAGTACCTTTGAAAGACTATATGTACTTTAATTAATGAGCATTGAAGTACAAGCCCGTAGTCTGATTGCTAAAGCAATTGAGGCGGAAAAGTGTTTGACCTCTGTTGAAATTAGATAAAAAATGAAAGGAAAAATTCTTATTAATTGTTAAGATTATTTGAGTACTCGAGCTAAACTTTGTTAGATTATCAGTCAAATAAATCAAATAGCAAATTATTGCGGTAAAGGGAGGGATGACCTTGACCATTCTATCTTACTTGAGACCGAAGGAATCCTTAGAAGAATAACGAGAGATCAATCGAAAGCAATTAGAATCCTTGGCTAGAAAATTAGAGGCTCTTTTGCCTCACTGCGCAATCTATTTAGAAAATATGATAAAAATATTGAAATGGTTGATCCTCAGCTCAAAAATAATTCAGATTTGGTTGAGCTATTAATGGACTACGAAAAAAGTTGGGAAAAAGGAGGAAATTATTTCTGCGACAGTTAAAAAAAGCGTCATTTGCTTCATTTTTCAGGGACTATCGAAGGAATATCATAAAAATATGATCGTTTCAAAGATATGGTTGAATGTAGTGATGCAGATGTCTTCCTCATAATTCCATGCATCCTAACCCTGAAATCATTAGACAAAGATGACAAAAACTTATGTAAATACTTCCTACCTAACTTGCATCAAATCGATACAAAAACATTTAGATTATACTTTTAGCTCTAAAAGCAGTTTTAATAATGGAAACGCCAAGCAATTTAACATTACTCTTACTACAACATTATCGAGAAAATGATAGTTGGGGTGGAATTGAACGAAGGATAGATATAGAAATTTTAATCTCATAAAGATTTGGTTTTTAAGATTATTGCAAAAATAAAGAATATAGGTAATGAGCTTCATCGGTATAATCCAAACGAATGGAACTCTTTTATGGAGATATGTCTTGCAGGCTCAGTCGGATAATGATTAAACCTATTTTAATTTATTTCACTTAATGAGCGGAAAAGGAGATTTTGTTCAGCGTCCTTAGCATCAAGAGGATTGTTCTAAGTGATCAATTGAACTCAAAATGATGAGTATTTTTAATTGATAGTTTGCTGATAAAAGATTGTAATAAATATTGTTGTTCTTTGGGGTGTTGCCCAGTGAATTAATTTTAAAAATTTATTAAGCGTACAATAATTAATATATCTTTAAAGAAATATGGCATTCAATCCTCAAGATTATGTTTCTGCATATGTGTCCCTTGATGAAGTACTTGAGATAAAAAAGGCTTTTGACTATTTTGATCGCGATCTCGGAGGTGCAATCGATCCTAAATGTATAATCGCTCCTATGTAGAATTGAAGGTGGCTATTAATTCATTGGGAATTGAGGCTAAAGCTCAAGCAGTCTATCAGATGATTGCTGAACTTGATAAGGACGGCAGTGGACAGATCTAATTCCCTGAATTCTTCTATATGATGACCACAAGACCATCCGACAATGAAACCCGAGAGGAAGTTCACAAGGTATTCATTACATTCGACACTGGCAAGACCGGTACTCTTTCTTTTATGTAGGATTCATTGCTCTTAAGGATTTGAGAAAGGTTGCAAAAGATTTGGGAGAACTCACCGATGATACTATCCTCCAAGATATGATCGAGCGAGCTGACACTGACGGAGACGGTGTTGTTTCTGAGTAAGAGTTTTATAACCTTGTTACCAAGAAAGCCCATTGATCCAACATATAATTTATCTTTAAAATATACTTAAAAAGATATGAAAAAGATGTTGAAGTTTTATCTTATCCAATCTAACTGTATGGTTAAATATGATTTTTATTTTCATTTTTGATATATATTGATAATGCTGTCAAAGATAATCAAACGTAGCTTTTCAACATCTGGACATCTTTACACCTGGGGTACCACCACATATGGGTGGGGAAGACCAACCAACAGTCAATACTGGACTCCAGGGCTCGTACAAAATTTCGAGGATATTACCAGCGTATCAACTGGATAGTATCATTTGGGTTTCATCACCAAGGACCACTCAGTTTATACTGTTGGCCTCAGTGAAGACGGAAGACTTGGTCAATCATCAACATTCGATACCGAATTACCTCGAAGAGTTTCCTTTGATAACCCTAATGTTGTGATTAAATCACTTAGTCTTGGAGCTAGGCACTCTTTAGCATTAACTGAATGCGGTTCTGTTTATTCTTGGGGAGCTGCATAGGCTCTAGGTGTTACCTAACCCTCAAACGGCTCACCTGTTCGTATCCCAGCCCAATCCTTCAATGGCCATAAAATTGTTAGTATCGGTGCAGGTCGTGATTTCTCTGCTGCTCTTTGTGATCATGGTCACTTCTATGCCTGGGGACGTGGATTATCTAGATTGACCTATTGGAGATAAAGTTCTCTTACTCCCGTTATCTCTGAAGAGGTAAGCGAATTATTAGAGAAAAGACATGCAAAGATAAAGAAATTCGCAGCTATTGATAGTTTTATCATTCTTCTTCTAGACAATGGAAGACTCTACTGCAGAGGAGTCAATAATGGTGGAGTTTTTGGAGCGAGAACTAACCCATTGGTGATGAGTGACCTTTCACTACGTTCATTCGCAAAGACCCACGATGAGTTATTCAAAGGAGAAAAAATAGTTGATTTCTAGGCTTCGTCAAACTCATTAATCTTCAAAACTGAAAGTGATAAAATCTTCTATACTGGCATGAATGTTAAGTTCCAGGCGACTCCATTCCCTTCAAACCTCAAGGCTAAGCAAATTTTCGCAACCGAATCAAGTGTGGGTATCCTTGCCGAGGATAACAAGCTCTATTTCCTCAATGAGAAATTAGTGGACGATAGTGACTTCGTATGCAAGAAGAACAGGCTGTTCGTGAGCTAAGATCCAAACTTAAGCAAAGTTATTAATATTGGAGGAACCCATCATCTTCGCTATGCCTTGGTGCAATGATCATCCATATAAATAACTAATTGGGCTTATCACAATCCACCATTTGATTTATCATGCTAGGACTAGAAATTAATGTGGGATTGATATTTGGGAATGGATGGTTTATAAGCATTAAATGTTCTGAGTTTATTGATAATAATTTAATATGCAGGGTAATAGCTCAGTTGAGAAGAATTTGAAAGACTTCTAGGCTCTCCTCTAGAAATGTAAGAATCTACTAAGCAAGACAAAAACAACCCAGAAGCACTCTCCCAACTCTACAAGATGATGAACTACAAGCCAACAAGTAATAAAGGAGAAAAACTGACTACCGAGCAAGTTGCTAACTTCTTGAAGGTGAACAAGAAATAGGGGGATAACTATGACGATATTATGTACTATGATGATGCCAAAATTAAGGTACATTTTAGGTTATTTTAGGAGCTGGTTCTACGTCAGACGTTCCTTATTGCGAAGGGTTACTTTGATCCCAAAGAATATTTCCAGGCAATCAAAATCGATAATCTTGATGACCAAACTTTCGACAACAAAATCAAAGCTATGTTCAACTGATCTCATCAATCCTATACATCATATTCAATAATATATCTTATATCAAAGCAAAGTGTATTAGTAAGCTGTCATTTTAAAAATAACGCCACCATAGAACGATTCATATGGAATTCCACTCGGGATTAATTTATTCTTACTGATTGAGAAAGAATTCATTAAACGAAGAGTTATCTTTATTGTGGGGAAAAATATTTTTGCAATAGTGGCATTGGATTGAAATATTTGAATAATGATTAGATTTATTGATAGTATTATTTCGAAAGTAATAATTTATATTAATGGCAACTTACAAGCAAAGCACCAACTTCTATACACCCGAAAGGACTAACAAGCTAAATAACATCCACATCACCTTCTCCACCACCGTTACTAAGCACGCCTACAATTTAGAGTCTCTCCCTTAAAGTAGGCCAAACAACCATTCATAACAAAATCGTAGAAAAAATTATGGGGATCTCAACAATAGCGACAAATTAGCATTTTTTGAAGAGAAGACATAGGAACTGAGAAGATACTTATGTGAGAATCATTAAATCAGCAAAAGTAGTATCCAACATATATTCGGATGGACAGACGAATACTCAACGATTGAAGTCACAAAGCAAAATATATTGAAAGATTTGAGTGCTAAAGTCAAAGCTCTAATCAAATAGAACCATGAGCTGAGAGGAAACTCTCAAACCCAAGATATATCATGGCTAAAAAAGTAAAATTAATAGCTAAAAGCAGTGATCGATCAGCTTCATAGAGGGGAAGCAACTCGCTAGATGATATTAAGTGAAGAAAATAGATATTTAAGAGAATACATCGAGCGGCACAAGGAGGATCTTGAAAGATAGATGAACTTAAAATCCCTCAAAAACTCAGAAACAAACTAAATTTTGAATATAAGGAATGAAAATATGTAAAGTTCATAGAATATTTCTAATTTAAGAAAGTATTTTATGGATTATATAAATACTGCAATTGAAGCGAATGACCATCAGTTACATGTACAAAAATCATATATTGAATAACTCTAGTCTAAAGTTGCTAAATTAAATAAATTTTCAAATCTTATTGAACACCTTCAGTTTGAAAAGAAAGTTAAACTTCAGGAATCGACCCGCAAGGCGAAAAATTTCACCATTGGAACTCCCAAAATAATTGGCGATCGATTTTAATACGAAGCATAGTAACTTGAACCGGAGCATTTTTAACAGCGTTAATAGAGGCAAACATACAAGAAGCAACCCTATTTCAAAAGCAAAGGTCTTAAGGGAGAAAGCGTAAAATAGAGCAGGAGTATTTTGAAATCTGAAAAAAGTGATATAGTATAAACAGGTAAAAGTAATAAGTATCTTTCCACATTGGCAGCAAGAACGGCCCAATTATAGGAGTAATTATCTATACTCAGAGAAAAATACGATCTTGAAGTGTAGAAGCAAATGAGAGGATCATCAGAGCAATAGGAGCTCTTAACCACCATCCAAAAATTGAATGCTGAGAAAAATTAGCTTAAACATCAAATAAACCAACTCACGCAATAGCTTAAACAGAGTTAATACAAGTTAACCAACCTCACAAATGAGATTCAAAGCCAAATTGTTAATTAAGACAACAAAATTTCCAATAAAAGTAAAATGTCAATAAAAGACTAGCTAAATCTCATAAAATAACAACTATAATCATGCGAAATCCATAAATTTAGCCAGATCTAAAAGCAATATATCGATCTGGTCCGCTAGCGTGACTACTTGAGAAGATAGTTAACACAATTACAGAGCACTCTAACACAAAGTAACAAATTCTCTAGCATACATAAAGAGTTATTTTTATTGAGAGAAAAGAATAGTCAACTTGAACAAAATTGTAGATTTTATTAAGATCAGATATTACAATATGAGAAGCAGTTAAGACTAATATCCGAGTAAAATTAACATTTTTTAGCAAAATCAATTTCGAATGATTTCAGATAGATGAAAGAAAACAGTGTTTAGGGCTTAGAGTGGGCTCGGGATACACATTTTTGTATAGTGAAATTAATTAATAGATTATAAAGTTTGCAAAATCGTTTAGAAAAAGATAAATAAGAATGATTTTTTTATACTGTTTTAGAAGATGTCCAATAAGGAATTTCTTAATTTTGACGTTCTATTGTGTATTCCATGTACTATTTTCTACTTCACAAAAAATTGCAATATTGTTTAGTTCTAACATAAACTAGAGAAGTTGAAGTAGCATACATCAATAAAATCTTATAGGCTCAATTATCAAATTATGAAGGGCTGTCAGAGTAAATACCAAAGTGAGATGGGAGAAGTTGAAAATTAATAGGAAAACTCTTATAGAATTCCAGAGAACTGCAATTTATATATTTGCTGCTTATAAACAATTTGAGAGTAAAAATAAATAAATGAAACAGGACAATAGCCTATTCAATCTAATGACTTAGAAAGTTATGCAGGTTGTCTAAAATGATCACCTCTGCCTGGATGGAACCTTTTATCTTAATCGTAATTCTGCAAAACAAGTAAAACTTGTTTTGACAAATCACTACATTGCATTTTCTGATCACTTCAGTAACCAAAATACCTTTCACTACTATACAAACCTTGACTATGACCTTAAATTTGAAGTTCTCTATGATCAGGATCTGCAAAATATTAATGAACTTTCTTCCAGTTCCAAAAAAATAGGGTTTACATTACATCGCAATGGGGCAATACCAGTTTAATTTATTATTGCTAATAATAGTCTTGTTGATGTTTGGGTCAAATATTTGGGTCAATGCCTCAATCAGTTAGGTTTCCATCGTCTATATGCCCCTGTGAAAAAGTTAGGAAAAGGCGGCTTTGCCACTGTGTATGAGGTTGAAAGGGTAACAGACAAACAGCACTTTGCAGTAAAAGCTTTTTCAAAAAACGCCACAATTAACTCTTAAAAAGAAAGTCATCGTCTAACTCTATTTAATTAAATAAAAATAATGCGTGACCTGGATTCACCAAATATCATAAAACTTTAAGGAGTTTTTGAATCTTAAAACTCCCTTTATGTCGTCTTATAGCTCCTGAGTGCAGGGCAACTTCATAGTAGAATAAATAAGAGGAAAGGAGAGTTCACACTGGGATAAATAAAGCATTTCATGATAGGATTGATTAAGGGAATAAAATAAATCCATGATAATGGTATAATGCATCGAGATCTAAAGCCTTAGAATATTATGCTTAGAAGTTAAAATGGATTAGATCCTGTTATTGTTGATTTTGGACTTGCAGCCTATGTCGATAGTGAGGATTACATATTCTATAGGTGTGGAACACCAGGATATGTTGCACCAGAAATCACTACGCTTTATAAAGGGAAAAAAGTTGACTCTGTTTGTGATATTTTCTCGGCAGGAGCTATTTTTCATATACTTCTTGTCAAGAAACCATTGTTCGAAGGAAGGAAATTCGAGGAGGTCTATTAAAACAACCGAAAAATGCAATTTAATTTAAACAGTGAGCTTTACTAAGAAGTTGACAAGTAAGCAATGGATTTATTACGAAAAATGTTGACAATAAACCCTCAATAGCGAATCCGTGCTTGTGAAGTACTCAAGCATCCATTCCTTAATGGATGGTTAATGTAAGACTAAAAATAAGAATTATCCCCAAGCTCATCGACTTCCCGAAGAAAATGAGATTGAAATCGTACTTGATATTTAAATTTTAATCTATTGATTTGATCGAACTTAGAATATATAAACTTGTCAATATTATGGAGGGAATTTATAATAATAGATGAGCCACAATATCTTAGAACTCTAAGGTAGAAAAAATGATGAAGGGAAACCAGTAGAATAGGAAGAAGATGTTGACTGTGTTGATACTAAAATATGGCTATGGGATGGTGATTAGTATGAAGAGTTTTAATCTGACTATCTCAATCAAATCTATCCTTACAAAATAAATAAAAAGACTGTGACTAAGGGTGCCCAGTTTGTCTTTCATTTTCTGAGTTCGTCTTTGCATTATTGGATTGAACTTCAACAATAAGGATAAGCCGAACCATAAAAACTTGGAATTAAGGATGCTAAGGTTATAAGCTAAATTTTTGAGACTGACTAGACTGATAATTGGATTGCTTTTAGACGATGGGGAAAAAACTTTAACAAAAGGTAAGCATTTCTCAAGAACTAATAGCATTAATAATAATTTGTTCATCCGAGTGGCGAGTTGATTCATACATACAAAAGAGGAGAAGACGAATTTTAAGTTGTAATGTACTATGGCGATAACAAATAGTTTAATGAGTTCAAGTAACGCCTTGAAGTTCTATTCTTATTCTATATTGATGGGGTTTCTTTTGTATTTTAGAGTATTAATACATGGATCTACTATGTCATCTATAAGAAGCTGAAGGGCAAGACTAGAAAAAATGTTGTAGGAGTATGCTCTAAGTATGTCTTTCGACTTTCTGCTATAAAGGAAAGACATAGAATCAGTCAAGTTTTTGTACTTCCTCCCTATCAAAAATCAGGCCACGGTAAAGAATTAATAGATATAATTTATAAAATTTCTCTTTAGGATGCTAAATGCTTTTAAATTACAACATAAATTCCAAGTTTTTAGTACCAATGCCTAAGAGATTTCAAGGAATTAGAAATGCTGATTAGTAGTAAGATTGTTAACATTTCATAACTCAAACATGTAATAAACAAGAAAGAAATTTAATAAAATAGAGGAATTCTTCTAACTAAAGATAATGTGAGAGATATCAAGGAAAAATTGAAAATACCTGGCCATCAAATTTAAAGGTTAACTAATATACTTATATATTACAAGATTGGAGAGCAAAATGAGGATATGCCAAAGGCCCACTTCGAGCAGGATCTTCGAGACAAGATTATCTTTAACAGATCCCCTTTTAAAACACGCAGAAAACTACCACATATAACATTCTATGGACAAGTCCCCAACCTCAAATAGTTTTTACTTGAGAAGGTATGAATTTGCTAATGTAGGCTAAGGAAGACTTGCTAAGAAATCAATAGTAGGTGCAGTAACTGCTGAACTAAACTATCAACGGATTCAATAGGGTCATTGCCAAATTAAAGAAGTCCAAATTAGTTTAATGATATATTTGCATAAAGTAAATATTTCGACATGCAATTTATTTGACTATTTTAGATGGTCTTCCTTTTAATTTTGAGTTCTTTATGAAGCCAGTTGTAGAAAGGGAATAGTAATTAATATTTAGTTTTTATTAAATTAAAATATTTTAATATTCTCCACACGATGGCCGATATCCAGGTACGTCCTTTTTAACAAAGCACGAAAGATCCTTCCAAAAACAAGATAACGTTTTTCTTAACAGCAAAAAATTGCTCGCAAAAAAGACTAGCTCAGGTGTCAGATACTACAAGCAAGTTGGTCTGAATTTCAGAACTCCAAAGGAGGCTATTGAATCCAACTACATTGACAAGAAATGCCCTTTCACCTCAGGAGTTACCATCAGAGGAAAGATCCTTAAGGGAATTGTCATCTCAACCAAGATGCAACGTACAATTGTGGTCCGTCGAGATTATCTCCACTATGTTCCTAAATACAACAGATATGAGAAGAGACACAGAAATATTCCCGCCCATGTTTCTCCCGCTTTCTCAGTCAAGGAAGGAGACATTGTTTTGATCGGAGAGTGCCGCCCATTGACCAAAACAGTTCATTTTAATGTCCTCAAGGTAACCCCCCATGAAGTTGTCGGAAACGTTAGAAAACAGTTTATGCTCTTTTGATTGTGCCCTATTTAACCAATCCATTTACTAGATATAAATTAACAAATAAGTCGATCATTTAAACAATGGCTCAATGTATTGTCCCACCAAAAAGTAGATGCAGCCCTACATTATAAAGGTTAGTTTGTCAACACTTAATCTGTATCTTTATAAATGTAAAATTTACAATCGGGTTTATTTGCTACTAACTTCGATTCTTTATATCTTCGAATTAGTAACATCATAGATTAAGAGATTTTCCAGTCCTAAAGCAACCAAGTAGCATTAGTCACGATCAGCCTTTTTGAGAGTGGCTATAGTATTAATTTGACTGTCGTATTACAATATATCTATGATCTTCGAGTAACTGTTCAAGGAGATATCAAAAATTTTAATCTAATTATCGGTGACCCAACAAAAATAATCCACATTATTTGAACTTATCCAGAGTGTTTGTTTAAGGTTCTCATCTTTGAGATCAAAGATGAACAAAGGCTAATTACTCCCAAAAGTGTTTATCTATATTGATTCGATTCTTACGTGTATGAGTCTTTCTTCATAGTTGATCAGAGAGTAGAGATTTTTTGTGGAATTCAAAGAAACTTACTACCATTCATGCTTTATTACAAAATATATACTTAAGTTGAAAAACTCTGTAACTATCTGCCATCCAGCGTTTGTAGTGTAATTGTTTTGTCGTGAATTAATATAAATTCATCATAATCTTTCCAAGTAAAGAGTCCTGGCTCACGTGCGACCAAATTCATTGTACTTAAGTTTAATATCCAATATTATTTAGGGCCTGCAATAACTAGTAACTGTTAAAATATTAAATTTGGAAGGAGTTTTGTTGCTTAAAGTTAAGATTAGAGTGAAAATTATATGGGCTCTAAGTTATCGTTCCTCAACTTGAAGATAGTGATTTTATTTTTGGGGTAAAGCTGAATTAAGTAATCGCTATTGGAGACAAAATCGATAGGATTTTATAGCTTGCCTTAACTTATGCAAGGAAATATTTGGTCGATGACAACTTCGTCATTTAGTCCATCATATCGAAGCAAGTCTATTTCAAAATCTTAAATATTACTAAATGGAAGCAAAATTACTGAAGAAGCGGAGCTTGGTCATTACCTTTCACAATAAATTATTGAGTCGTTTAGAATTAATTTGGTGGTAAGCGAATTTTGACAAATTTTTAAAAATATTTTGCCCCTTTAGCATCGTAAACTATCTAATCGTAGTCCTTGTTAGCAATCGCAGCATTGTAGGTCGAATTGGTACGCTTAATGCTATCAGTTATTTGGTCTCCAAGTTCAGCTAAAAATTGTTCCTTTTATTTCTTTACTCTTTCGACAACATTGCACGTATGTGATTTTAGCAAATAGAAGGGCTAATTGCACTAAACGTATTCACTCTATATTAGGCAATAATTTACAAGACTAACATGTGCTTAAATTTGCGCATAAATTAATCCTTTCTCAAGGATTGAAAGTAGATGCCCTGGACGAATATCGAATCTTAACTACTGAAGAGGTTGATTTAGTGCAGCCTAATTGAAAAGGGCGTATGCTGTATGATTCAACCCTGATTAAATGAGGTACTTGTAGAGAATGGAATTGAGCTCGTTGGCTCGTAAAATGATCGACATTATAAATAATATATATGCATTTTGTTAAATTATTCATAAATTAAATAATGAGAATTCATATGATGAGTTCAGAAGAGGTTTATATGTGACTATTGCGCCTTTCCTAATGCTTCAAGAATACTACCTTCACCCCTTTCGCAAAAAATGGATCCTTAGACTGGATTCTTGAAATATTTCTCCACATGGTCATACATTTTGGTGTATTAAGCCAATTTACGGTTAGCCTAGTCTCTGTCTCTGACGGATTTCTACAATCTGCTTGTGAGGATCTTTATTTCGTTGGCTCTGCTATCTTCGATTTCGGAAAGAGTTCGCTTCTGCTGGGCTTGTAGCTTATCAACTCTGGCTTTGAGGTTGGATGAAAGTTCATTCATTTACTTAGTATGGCGAGTTTGTTAATCACTTAATCCTTTTTCGAGAATCTGTATATTTTTCTTTAATGCGTCGATTTACAGCCTTAGAATTCTCTCTTGGTCTCCAGAATGGTCAGCATGTCTTTCAAACTTCTAGCTTAGCTATTACTTCTCAGTTTAAAGTTCTTTATTGCGCTTGGTCAGGGACGTAATTTGATTATTGGCTTTATCTTGATATTCCTCTGCAGACCTTTGGTAGGAAGCATAGTCTTTTTGAACATCTGATAGTTACCTCTTTGTTTTGTCCAGCTTAGAAATAGTCTCTTAGAGAATCCTTTGATCTTCTTTAGCCTTTATGCTGTACTCAGTTCTGGTTCGATCGAGTTCATTCTGTTTAGATTTCAATTCTCCCTACAAATTATTGATGTTGTTATTCAATTGATTAACTCTTTGACTGTATGCGTCACTATCCCTCAAAAGTTTATCGGCGAGGGAGTTAATACGCTTATTGAGTTATTGATTCTCTGTTGCTGCCTTTTCTTACTGAAGATCTAGCTTGTTCTTCAAGGTGTCAATCTAAGCACGAAAGGCCAGCTCTCTCTATTCTTCTTGGATCTTTTGCTCCTTCTTGTCCTTGATGAGGTTTTGAATTTCTTGGTTCTTTTCTCTGAGAAGCCAGTTAAGCTTATCAATTTCAGCAATCAAAGTTCTGATTTCATGGACATGTCCTGAGATCAAATCAGTTGTATCTTTCTTTTGGATATCTTTGTACTTCACCTCAATATTAACAACCTCACTGCGATTGTGCTCTTCAAGTTTCAGGATCTTATCGCGAAGGGTGGTGTTGTCTTGCTCAAGAAGTCTCACCTATTGCTCATGTCTGTTCCTCAGGGCTTTGTTGTCAGCTAGTTGGTTTTCAAATTCATTGTTTTTGTAGTCGTTTGCAGCTTTAAGCTTTCCGATTTCTTCCTCAAGAAGCAAAATTTGGTTAGCATAGTTCTTTTTCAAGGTTTAGATTTAAACGTATTTTTCTGTTGTATTTTTCTCCTTTGTATACTCCAACTCTCTTTCCATCTAATGATTAGTCCTTGCCATAAGATTCTTCAATTTATTCTTTTCTTCTTAAAACTTGATCTAGTTGACTTCTTTCTCATTGATGAGTTCATTGCACTTGATGCTGAGCAGGTCGAGTTCTTTTATTTTATCTTAAAGCATAAACTCAAGTTTTTGGATGTGAGATTCATAGAGTTTGTTACTCTCAAGTCTTTCTTTCTTGAGGAGATCGATTTCAATCTAGAGACTGTGGTTGACCTCAGCTAGTTGGCCTGTCTTTATTGCGTCTCTCTCTTGAAGTTGGGCAGTATTGGCTTTGAGTCTCTCCACCTAGTATCTTCGCTCGGCAAGTTCTCTTGCAAGCTGGTCGTTGTCTTGGGCGAGGTGGCTATTCTGCTTGAGGAGGGTGTCGCATTTAGATTAGAGTTCATCAGTTTTGCGTAGCTTAATTTGAAGTAATGCAATTTCATCAAGTAATCTTCGGTTCTAGGATTAGTGACGCAGTGCACTTTTCAGGTTTAATTCCTATTATAAGATTTACCTTTCCACCCGGGGTGGCGATCTTCGAGAGTACGATGGGGATTCCCTATAGTATGACATGGCAGTTAAGTAAAGTATTTAATTTAAATCGATAATGAACAAAATTTAATTTGAATTTTCGTTATGGTTGATAATAAAAAATAAATCATGAGGAGTAGTCCATCTTGATAATATTAAGATTTCAATTAAACTGTTAATTTATTGCTAATATATTTGAAGTAAAGATTTTGTGAGAATCATGTCATATTCTTTTCATCCATTTCTTTTTGTTGTCGTTTTCCTTCTTTGCTGGCACTGGCACCATCACTGGCTCAGGTTTTTACTATTAAATCACCTCCACTTTGCCCTTTGAAGAATTCTTCATAACTCAAAATTGTACATTTTCGAGCGATTTGAGCTCTTTGGGGGTTGCGTATAGACTTGTAATTAGTTTTGCATGCTTAAAATACTCTTAATAGTTTTCCATGATGAGTTTTCCTGCTTGCTCATTGAGGGAACTTTCTGGAAAAGGGACGATTAAAAGGCATTTAACCACTTAAAGGATGTTGTAGAGTGACCAAGCAGCAGGGTTCCAATCTTTTTTCAACGTATTAACACAAATCTCCCCCTTTTATGAGACGTTGGGATGGAAGATCTTCGTTATAAAAAATCCTAAACTATACGTAAAACTACCTTTGGGAGGGTTAACTGGGAAATCTTTCTCAACTGCGAGTTTACAACGGAAAATTCCGCCTTCATAGGGAGTGCCAACGGGTCCTTAAATTTCAGCTTGTATATCAGTGATGTCGGCTTCATTAATTATCATTTTGACGCCTATCTTGATAGATCAAAACCTACCATCTGGGCTTTTTTTATGGCATTCTTGCACCTGCTTGGCGATCATTATAACGACCTTTTGATTCATTTCTGTTAACTTAAAACTATTATAATTACTAGAGCACTTGCTATATAACAAGAAACAATAACACTTCATTTCGAAAATCGAAGGTACACTACCTTTTTCATTCAAACTTTATCCTTTCATCCTTAGATTTAGTTTGCTAGACAATTTCATCAAAATGATATTTATGGATGCAATCAAATCAATGCATCGCCCTCTGATACATTTGGCCTTGTTGTGGTTGATATGGGGCGTAGCTTCTTTATTGCTGGTGGTATCTGGGCTGCTGGGAAGATTGCTGATAGCTTAAGTATGGGGGCATGACGACAGATTGAACTTCAGGTGGTCGATACACTCCTGGTTGTTGATTATAGACGACTGGTCCTTGACTGACTCTTTGTGAAGGCCTATAACTTTGCTGGTTAGGCACTGTAAAAGGCTACAAATCCAGAATCTGAGCTTAATATTAGGCCAATGATGATGCAATAGCGCTGCATCTTTTTCGCTCTTGAGGATTTAAGGCCACCATGCTTGCAACTGTCTGATAAAGAAAATCACTATACTTTTACTTAAAGCTGCGGAGGAGTGCATTAAGACGGTCTTTTTTAATGTCGTATGGACTTTTTCTATACACTGTATTGCAATCTTCAAGAGTCCCACTCGAAATAATGGTCAATCCAATACTAAAAACCTCAGCAAGGCAAGGATCAACATGTGAGGGGTACGTTCCTTTTTGCATAAGATCGTTATTAATTTCCTCAGGAGCGAGGTACACTATAGCTCTTTAATCATTTTGGCTTTAGAGTAAAAAATCATAATTATTCTGCTCTCCTGGAAGCGAACAAGTACTTATGATCTTGATTTGTCCACTTTAGTTGATTAAAATATTGGATGGGTGTACGTTACCGATTTTTCTCTTTAAATGCTCGAACTTCTGCCCAGCTCGCACAATATTATACAGTAAGTACCATACCTAGGTTTCAAGGAAATCTTTTTTGAGCTTACTGCGGTTTTCTATTTATGTCTTGAGAACGAATTCGTAGTAGTCAAAGGTGAGCTATGTAATAGTTTAAATACTTTAGCAAGACCTCCTGACCCGCAGAGTCCAACAGGTTAAAATGCATGTTTGAGAGGAAGGAACAACACTTCCTTAGTTTACGAATCTTCAATTTGGTCCATTGATTTTACCCATTCCTTGTAAAGCTTTTATGATTCGATTGTCTTAGTGATGTGCATCAAAAATGTTTATTCTTAATCTTCAGACTGTGGATCGTAGGGTTTCTGTTAGAGCTTGACGAACCCAAGTCTTTCATGTTAATTCTGATTTTATTCGGACTATTTCTTATTTGAGCTGTTACCCATTTTTTATTATTTAACTATTATTCATTTGAATTTTGTAAATCTATCTGGCTTTCAGCAGGATTTCTCTCACTGTTTATCAATTTAAAAGGCTAGGTTTCAAAAAAATCTTATGAAGGCAAATAATCTGTAAACAAATGACTGAAATAACGAGTATTGAATGTACCTCGATGGATTAGGAATCTGTTAGAGAATAATATTTTAAAAATATGACCAAGATCATTGATTTGCAGTCTCCAACCTCTTTTTACTTCTACTCCTTTGTTGCATGCGCTTATTAAGCATTTCCTCCTGCGAGGAGAGATTATCACTCATCAATCTATTACTCTTTTACACCTTCTTATTACTTCCTTCAATCATACTCCGGATCACAATGTCGGATTGTGTGTTAAATTTATTTAGCTACATCCTCAAATGACTCGAGTACTGAGCTGTATCTACTTATGGCGTTTTAGCATTGCTTGGTTTTTTCTAGATCAATTACAAAGTGTAGGGATGGGTGAGCAGGGAAGTTAGTTTTTTTTGAAAATGGTTGGCTTTGCGGGGGTCTTAGTTTATATAGTATTAGATAGCGATCTAAGATAGTTAGAGAGAGTACCCTGTACATTTAATTCAACTGTTGGACAAGTTCCATATTGTATGTTTCGACAAATTCAAGCTGCATCTAAAGCTCCATAACATTCTGGGCAAAGTTCGGAGGAAGGACTAACTTCTCATCGTAGTATCCTTTGTTTTGCTATTGTTTGGGTGGTACTTTTTCTTTTTCTTTTTCACTTTTTTTAAAGATGGAATTGAACATTGAATTATTATCTCAGTTTTGTAATAAATATAGGCTACAATCATTTAGTAACTTTGTAAATAATGGAGGCAATGATGGCAGCAAATAGGACAAGGATTACAATATACAGGCCGCACTTGATACATACATTTCTTCTTGACATCTCATTTGTCTTCTTGTCTGCCGTCTTCAGTTGATCCTTAATCTCATCGCTCTTAATAATACAAGAATTACCATGTTGATTTGATTGTTTATCTTCTCTTTTTGCTCACCTAGCTCCTTCATGATATTGTTGCTTGTATTCTGGGTTTAATTTGCCACTCGATTCATCATGCGAAGACGGTTTGTTTGATCGTCTGTGCCTCGGTTGAGATCCAACATCCTCTATCGGTTACTCATAGTGATAGAATTACAATTATTTATTATGGGGATAAAGATATTTGATGAATGATCAAATTAGTTGGGATTTATAATGGCATTCGAGCATATATTTGCCATTTTAGCTCAGGGCATAAAGATGCTCGCCTAAGATGATACAGTTCTTTATACTTTCGCATTGGTCTATATCTACCTATACGTTTGCAAACCCATTTTCATTAAAGACTATGAATTTATTGTTGGCCTGTCGGAATATAGCTTATTTGTGGATCTTTTACTTTCCAGATATTATGATTTACTAGGGGTTGACTACGATATCGCTGCTAATAGGACTAACTGTGGTCTCGCTTACTTTGACCAGCTAAAATGCTCCCGAAAAAGAACAAGTAATCAAGTAAATAAATTCCTATTTGTTCGCAACAAGTTTGAAATATCTTTGAATCGTAGAAACATTGAGTTTTAGATCGTATTGACGGTAAATATTCATGTTTTCGTCCACAAACAAGACACTATAATGTTTGTCATTATCAACAACGAATAAAACTATCTCATAGGAAATAGATTAAGCACCAACTATCTTATAGTTGTAAACTTTGCAGATTGTATTATCTTCACAGAGGAGATCCATTCTTATTATCTTGCGGTCTGTAACGATATAAATGAAGTTGTTAATCTGGACAGTATTCAAGTAGCCATTCATTGTGATAAGAGAGTTGTTGATGAAAGTTATTATTTGTAGTTTATCATTCATAAGGTAAAATTGGTTTTTGTTGTTCTATCTGCCGTAACAAAATAGATAATCTCTCTTTTTATTTTAAAACCATATCTTTGAGTAATTGTAAATAAGAATTTCTGATTTTTTACCTTCAATATCAAAGTAAAAGCCGTTTTCGTTATTAGAATCTTCGCATTTTAATATCTTTTGATTGATTGTGTCTAAGGATATAAGTCTGTTATTAAGATTGTGTTTTTATCTTTTGAAGCTGACTTTTCTCAACGTAGCAATGCAGTTTTATTTCTATTTTTCCTTCTCTTTCTTCACTTGGTTCCTTTATTTCTGTGCTGTAAACTCTTCAGTAATTTTTTAATGCAGCGTATCTATTCTTTTGATAAAAGCCGAGGCAATTTAATTTAAATGCTAAATTTCATTAAAAATAATGTCATGGAGTTTAATCGTCTAATATAATTCTTGCTTAGGGTGTAGACTTAAAGATTAAAACATTTCCTTGCAAAGGATTGAATTTCTATTCTAGTATTTGGTTAATGATTTGTTGATCTTTGATTTCAATTTGTCATAAAAAGCATGTATCATTTAACCTATCTTTTATTGCTATTCGTTTATTTGAAACTAATCATGTTTACTTTTCTTCCTTAAAGTTGGAGAGTTTGAATGAGAACTGGCGATATGCATAAATAAAATTCTTTTATAAGCTTTATTATATTAGGTAGTTTTTATACACGAAAAATATCAATTTAGACCATTCATAAGACTAATTTCTTTTTGTTTGCGGCAACATTCGGAAAAAGTAGTTTTTTCTCAGCTGCATTCAGATGAAGACCATAGTTAAAGGAGGTCGATTGGGATTTAGTAATACAGTAGCTTGGATCTATTGTTTCCATCCATTATGCTGGTAATGAATAACAATTAGAATAGTTTTCTACCATGTAGACATCGTGGTATTTAACTAATGCCAACTATTAAGGATTATATTTTCCTTATAATTTCAAACCGATATGCATCCCTATCACGGAATAACGTGATTTTGCATCGAAAACGAGGATTTGCTTGAATTTTCGCATAGAGTACTTCTAACTTTATTCGTAAAGGCCACTTGTACTGCCTTATGCGACCACTGCATTCCAATTTTATCCTCGAGTAATTCGAACAGAAATTTATGAATTCGCTAAAAATTTCTATATTTTAGCATTTTCTGAGAAAAGATAATGAATTTTAATGCCCTTAATGAGGTTATATTTGGAATTATGATCATTTAACTTGAATGCAGTTATGGAATTGTGCAATCTCATCATTACATAAAATCCTTTTTAGCATTACTAATCTAAATATAAGTCTCGTAGGTCCTATAAGTATAAGAAGAGTCGCCATTCATACATTTATCGGTATTAGTTGTGCATCAGCCATTTCATTACAGGCTGTCTTTTGGAAAGGCTATGCGTTGCAAGTGCAACACTATGCTAAAGCTCAACCAGTTATGCTTAAGAAACAACTAGCATATAGCATAAATCACAAAGCCTGGATATATCATTCGAGCTGTGGCACAATGGAGTAAATGATAGGGATATTTGCCTTTTATTGAGATGTTGAAAGAACTGAGAAATAAGTTTATTTGTAAGAACTTTAGTTATTTCATTATTTTTGAATTTTTGCTGGCAAACAGAACAGGTAATATAAGATAGGGAATCAGTAATTGACCTTGGTATTTTGACAATCTCTGGCTTCTTAGTATATTTAATTTATTTGAGGTCGATTAGAAAATAACGGTTATTCGGATCCAAAATCCAATCTGTCGCTATCTTCTCAATATTGATCTTCAGGTGCTTTTATAGAAATTAAACCAGCTTTAAAGTTTGGCTATAAAAGGATTTATTGTTAAACATTATCTTAACGAATGTTAAACTATTTTAGGTCTATTCACGCACTTTGAATTGACATTTTCCAAATCGACGCTTCATGAATCCTTCAAGATTATCTATTTTAAAAGCCTAACTATTTTGTTTTTATGGATAGTAGAAAAAGCGAATAATCGAACTTTGCTTTCCACATCCCCACACAAAGCATTGCGCAATCTGATTAACTTCCAAATTGATAATTTTCTTATACTAATCTTTACTGAGAGTTAAAACTCTATAATCGATTCCGCCTGCTTCTTCTACTGATTTCTATTTGATGAGTGCACAGGGCAAAATTTGTTCAATTGCATTATTATTATCCTTCAATGATTTGAAGAAGGCTTAAAATTGATTGTCCCTTTGGCAAAATCTAATGTTATTGTATTTATTACTTTCCGATTCTTTACTGCCATTAACGCTCGACTTATGCATCAAAGCTGGATTTCAGAATTGCAGCGCTGAATTTAACTGTACCTATTTATTCTTCGCCCTCGAATACAGTCTTTATACAGTTATCTTTTGCGCCTGAGAGTGTTGTTGCGATATTGAGTTACAAACTATGACCATTCGCAAGTATTTGCTCGAGTTAATAGAAGAAGTCCAAGGGGTAAGATAAGGGGGAGCTATTGCGAGAGTATTTAACTATTGGTTCGATAACTTTTTCCCATTTTCTAAATTTATTTATGCTTGAAATTGATTTGGGCCTATTCATCTTCGTAGAAAATATATATTTAAAATTTATACTATTACTAATCCAAAGAGTTATTAAATCAAGCCTGCTCTTTAAAATCCTATCCGTCATCATCAAACAAATCGTCATCTTCATATGTATCATGAACTCTTGTTCCTTTGTATTTCAACTTATCGATTCTCTCGTCAAATATGAGGTCAAAGTTATTTTATTAGCTTGTATTAGTTGTAAATGACTAGACTTTTGGCACAAATGATAGTGGTGGTGGAAATAAAGGATCTATGCAGATTCTATATAAATATAAAGATTACTGTAAGGTGTTTTATATGAATCTGGGGATGATTTGATTAAGAACAGGACAAGTGTTCTACAGGCAAGGGTTTGTATTAATCTAAATTAACCAAACATTGTAAAGCTAGTCAATCATAAAATCCATTCCAAATATCTCAAAGTTGGTTAGTTTTTTCTCTGGGTCGATATTATATGCTGACGCGTGAATTGCATCTGTCGCAAGGTCTTTCATTTTGGGATAAATTTGCTTGAAAAAATCGAATTAGCTATCTTGTTTTTTAATATAGCTGTCCAATTATTCATATGTTACTTTATTACCTTTCTAGTATTTTCCATAGTCAGGGAGGTACTTTTGGACTGCATCGTTTGTCAAATGAATTCCTCCACCGCTTCCTTTTAGTGTGTATTATGAACTTGTTGTGCGCACATACCCATATCTATACCAGTATCCTTTCATGATTCCATTTGAACAGTTTAACATCATGTAGTGTCTAATATCGAATTTACGCTTTTTGTAAAGGAGAGGCCTTTCGATATATTTTTGCAAAATGTATGTTTTGATTGTTCCGTCATTATGCTTTTATTTTGATTTCAAAATTGTCTTTATTTCATTTAAGTCGAGACAGACTGTAATTCCATTTCCACGATTAGTGTTTTATCCAGGTTTAACAATCCAAGCGTTGAATTTATTTATTGATGATTCTGGATTGCTTTTATTGCTCTTAGAAATCGCATAGAAATGTTGTAGAAATTTCATATACTGATCATCTTATAATCCACATTTTATATGAAAAGTTAGGGGTAATTTACTAAATACTTATATTTGTTTGGTTTAGTAATATTAGGACATAGTTTGAAAGAGTGCCTTTTTATTGCCTATTACAAAGTTATTACAAAAATGATTATGAACTTTCATGCCTCCTCTTTTCTAAGCAGAAATTTACTAAAATTTCAGTTTTTTATTTCTAGCGTGTAAATTAGGCTTTATTTTCCTTTACATATCAATATAAGTACTCCAATATTAATTCCAATTTTTCTTTTAGAACTCATTCAATATGCTGTATTATCTCTTATAGATTTCTTCTTTTTTACTTTTAGAGGTAGTTTTGATTTGGTCAGAGTAGCATATTTGACTAGCATCTTTTTTTGTTTGTCCAGAGAATATACTAGAAACTTTGATTTGCGTCCAAATGAATTGAGCATCTTGTATCTTATCTGTGAGTTGAAACCAAGGTCTTCTTGCCATTATTCCTTTAATAAGATTCGAGTTATTTCCACCTCCGACATAAAATTTAATCCTTTATTTGTATTATTCAGGAATTTATACAATGTTGGAGTTGGAAAATGAAACTTTCCAAATAAAATCACGATAATAATACATATCGAAGGGAGGCTTAAATTTAGCAACAACCTTTTTGATGATTTTTGGTGATTAAATTTCCTATTTATTTTTTGTTGGTCTTTGAGGAGAAAGGCTTATCTGCTTTTATCTTTAAAATTAGATATGCAAATCGTGAAGTTGTAGTAATTTCGCATCAAAAAGATTGGATAAATGATAACGCTTATACTGTTTTGCCTTGCTCATTATTGATTATTCATTGTCTTTAAGGGGCATGCGCTCAACAGATAAGTAATCTTCGAGTTTACTTGACATTTTTTTAGTCTACAATGGCTTAAGCCTGCTATGATATCTCGAGCGGCGCAGTATAGCTTGCGCCTTTATATATTCTGCATTTTACCTGATAATTTATGATTAATGGGCAAGATTTATTTCGAGTTCATTTGTAGAACCACTATCTATCTTTTCTAAGCGAGGTTGCATATGGCTTGTTCTTACCTTGCAAAATTACTGATATTCAGCTTTATCAGATGTATGGATAACTTTGAAAAATAGATCACTCTTTGATAATTACTTACTATTAATGATCGCCTACTAATCCAACGCAAGAGAGTCGTATCTGTGTGACATTTATTGTATTTTATTGTAGAGACTATCAAATTTATCCTTTTTGCTTTATGGAGAGGATAGAATTGAAATTGAACGCTATTTGTAATCGTGGAGTTTGGGAGGGGATTATTGATAAGTTTTGTTTGGAAGGAGGTTTTTCTTTTACAAGACGAGTCGAGTTAATAAGGGGAAGTTGATGGTTTATATTGATTTTTGAGGGCTATTCTTCTATGGAGATGCTTTCAAGCTCATTTATAATAAATTTATAAGCAGGTTTACTTTCATCATTGAAAAATAATCAACTTTTCACCACTCCAATAACTAGAAAAAGATTTGCCTTTTATTTTAATAAATTTTATATACATTTTTATTCTCTTTTTTTGACTCATGTGATAAATATATATTTTACATTTATTGGTGGATAAGTTAACTTCATTTACTTTTATTAATCTATAGTTTTTATCAACACTTGATTTAAAAGTTATATATTTCTATTTTTGAAATAAATGGCAAGCAAATGGAATGATGAATTTGATTTTGATGACGAGTCAAGTAAAAACAAAGGGAAGAAAGAAGATAAGAAGAAAAATAGACAGTCCTTATCTAACAATGATTTCTATGATCTTGAGGAAGATAATAGAAACTTAAAATTGCCAACAATAGGCAAAAATGTTACACCATCTGCATAGAAAAATACAAAAAGCAGTTCCAATCTTAATCTACAATAAATATACAAAAAGAAAGGGGAAGTGAGCACAACTAAAAAAGAAGTATCAAAGTATGAGGATTAAGAGTATGAGTTTTAATAATCTCTTGCACCCAATCCTTCAACTTTGAAACAAAAGTCACCACCTAAGAATGAGAGTAACAAAGTACATAGTAAATAAAATTTGAAGAATGCCGAATAGAACTATGAATAATAATTTGAGGAAGAAAATTACGACTAAGAATTCTAAGAGCATTAATAGAAAAAGCTTTCTCCAGTGGGATATAAGCCAAAGCAATAAAGCAAAGTACCTTTGAAAAATCTTAACATACCAAAACCTAACGATAAAATCAGGAAGGGAGCAGAAAGTGTGGCGAAGAAAACCTAAATTAGTCGTCAAGCCAACTCTCGAAATAGTGCTCGATCACAATCTGCATCCAGAGCCGCCAATTCTAATGCAAAACAGCAATAAAAGAAAGATTAACCACCAAATAAATATACAAATTTAGCATAAAAGGCCTGTCCAAACTATGAACGCTCAGTTCTAACAGAATTTGCTTCAGATAAATTAGTGCGTTAAAATGATAAAATTAGAGGAATGATAAAGAGATTAAATGACTAATTGAATGACCTAATCAACAAAAATATAATGCAACTCAAAAACAAAAAAGAAGAGAAAGTTGTTGTCGCTGAAGATATTTTAAAGATTTTATAGGAACAAAAAAATAGTAACTAAACAGTCTATCAAACAACCGCAAAATAGCTCCAAAGACTAAAAGGAAAATAAGGATAAATTAGAGAGGAAGAATTTATTCTAAGCCTTGATCAAAAGATTGCTTAAACCAAGCAATCATTGAGCGATCATGCTAAAAATATAACCAAATTGAAATTGTAAGTGAATAATGAAGGAAATAAACTTTCAAAATTCGATAAATAGCCACCAAACAATACTCAGTAAATCAATACTCTAAAGAACAATGTTATTCTTATTAAAAAAGAAGAGTAAAAAAACGATGACTTGCTAGAGAAATTATATATTAAAGTGGAAGAATTGACAAAAAAGAATACATAAGTTGAAACAAAGTACAATTAACACATTGAAAACGCAAAAACGAAAGGTTTATCAGTCCAAACGAATCCTTAGATTATAAAGAAAGGTGAATAAATGAAAAAGAAAATATAGAATATACGTCAGCATAAATCTAAAACAGAAGGCCTCTATAAAACAAAGTGCGATTTAATCATTTATTAGTGTGATCAAATAAGAGCTCAAATAAAATCTGTATAAAACACTATACAATCTTGTATGATGAATTGTGAATAGTCTCAAGCATAAATAAGAAGCTTAGTCTAGAAAGCTAAGAAGAATCCTAAGGTTCCTTAATAAATGATATCTACTCTTTAAAACATAATCACCTAGCTGTAAAACAGTACTCCATCTAATAAAAGCAAAGATGATGAAAAATCTTTATCTTATCCAAAAGGGGCAAAAAAATACCAATCTCAAAAAAATGTAGAAAAGATACAAACACAACAGGTTAAAGAGCCATAGAAAGATAAAAACTAAGATGAACATAATAAAAAGCCCAATCTCTTCAAAAAGAAGGAAAAATAAGATGAAAAGCCAGACGAAAGAATTTGGAAGGACGATAAGAATTCTTAACCAAAAAAACAGGAAAAGATAGTAGTAAATAATCCTATTTCATAATTGGCTAAATTTTAAAATAAATAGTAAGTGGAAAAGAAGGATGACTAGAAAAAGAAACCTTTTGTTATAAAGAAAAATAAATAAACAAAACCTCAAGGAAGCTAAAATACTCCTTAGGCTGTTAAGTAGGAAGTAAAGATAGAAAAATAGCCATAAAAAAACTAAGAGACTCCAAACATAGCTCCAAGAATGATGAAATTCAAGAAAAATAAAGAGGAATCAATCAAAATTTAAGAGCCCCCAAAAATGCAAGAAACTATATAAAAACCTTCACTTAAAATAGCATAGAAAGAGCAATAAAAAGTTCAATAGTAAGTGTAAAAACCTATGTTTGCGCCCAAGAGATTTCAACTCAAGCCAAAGGCCAATTAAGAATCTGGATACACAGCTACGATCTCATAGAAAAAATAATAAATAAAAAAAGTTGAAGAATTTAAGCCCAAGGGATTGATAATTGAAAAAGACCCAATTACAGAAACAAAGGTTTAACCTTTAAAAAATTAAGAAAAAAAAATCTAAATAAACGAATAAGGATAAAAACCAAAGTTTAACCTTAGAATGAGAGATCGTCAAAGATAATCTAAAAAATAATAAATAAAGCAATAGGAAAATAATATTCCTTAAGTAATAAAGGAAGTTTAACCCAAGATAAACATTAATCTAAATGACAAGGCAAAGGAAAATAATAATAATCCATATGCTGTAAATGACCCACCAAAGAGGGAAAGAGAAGGTCCACTGAAAAAACAAAAAATAAGCCAAAATGTGCCAAAGACCAATTTCAACATATATGACCAAGCTGAAGACATAACAAATGTGAAAGAAATAAAAATAGGGAAATAATCTCCACCTAAACAACCAATTTCAAAGCAATCTGAAGAGCCAAGCCTTCAATAGCTACTGGGGATAAAAAAGAAAAATAATGGAGTAGATGAGGATTTGATACTTGACACAAAAATAATTGGAGGAAAGCAAGGCAAGAATGAAAGAAAGAAAGATTCTAACTTTTTCGGAGACCTATAGTTATGATTTGAATTCTATAAAAGTTAAAAACATCAAATTGAAAGATTGGATTCTTAATTTTTTTATTAGTCACTGAATTATGTGTAAGGATTCAAAAAGATTTACTTGACTTTAGAAAGAAATCTAAGTTGCTTTGATTTCCATTTGTTGGATCGATCGGACCGATTATTAATCCATTCTTATCTTTTGATAAGGACGTTGGAAAGGTTGATGTGGCTTAGATCTCCTTTTTTATCTTCATTTTCATCTAACTATCTCAATATTTGTTGATAGTTTTACTTTTCGAAAAACTATTTTTTATCCTTCTTCTTGCTTGTCTATGATTGTTATTCTATGAGAGACTACTCTTCTATGAGATTCTATCGTTGGCTTCCAAGGTTTTTAAGCATAACTACCACCTCATCCTCTTCAGGTGGTTCCTTAATGCTATTACTAAGCTAATTTTTATTTTGTTTACTCTTTTTTTCTTCTTTTGGATTGTTTTTTTCGATTTTACTGATATTTATTTTACTAGCTTCGTTATTCTTACTTACAAAATCAATGAACTATTATTAGATTGGATCCATTCGGTTAATACTTGTGTTATGTTGTATCTCCTATTCGTGTATTTCAGAAAGATTCGCACCAAGCAGCCTTAAACTGATATTTTGATCACTTGCATTCGACTGATTTATTATTTTTTGTTTCCTTATATCCTTAATTTACTCGAGCTTTTCTTTTAAGGCATTGATATTACTCACGCTATTATTATGGATTTCGAAAGAAGGTTCTTTGATTTTTTACTCTTCTGGAAAAAAGTTTTCGCGTAAAATATTGTCTTATTATTCCATTTAGCTTGACTCATTGATTAGCAGTTTGGGATTTTTTATCAATCTTTCGAATTATTGATAAAGGACTGTGTAGTTCACTTCATTTTACTTGGAGTTAAATGTATTTTCATCCTCAAAATCTAATTATTCGTCTACTCCAATAATCATCTTATCGAAGCTGTCTAAACTTTGATCATGCTTATTACTAATAAAAGAGCCTTATTGCTTTTTTGCAATCAGGCTAATATTTTGCCCAATGTTTTTCTAAGCATCTTTTTCAGCAATATTTTTTTTGTCATCTTGGTTAAAATTTTGCTTTGAGGGGGAAAGAAATGTGTTGGCCTTTCTTCTTTTGGTTATAGAGTTTTTAAAATATAATGGTTTCCTTTTTAAGAGCAATTTGGATTATTATTATTGCATGTGTATATTTTTATTCCCACACTAAAATATTCAAGAATTTATATTAAATTACATGCATGCATTTTCAAAGGAACACTATTTATCACAATTTATTTGGCATATTAATCTAATAATAAATGATTCAAAGGTTATTAAAATCAACAAAAATCGGATTTCTCTGCAGAAATTACTTCTCTAACTTCAGAGAGGAAAGAGATACGTTTGGGCCGATCCAAGTTCCTGCTGATAGACTGTGGGCTGCTCAAACTCAGAGATCTCTTCAGAACTTTGACATTGCACGTGATACTGATAGAATGCCTCGACCTATCATCAGATCATTTGGTATCTTGAAAAAGAGCGCCGCCATTGTCAACTTAAGATATGGCCTTGACGCTAAAATAGGTAACACTGTGAGATAGCTTAGCTGACGCAATTGTTAAGGCTTCGGATGAGGTTATTCAAGGAAAGCTTGATGATCATTTTCCATTGGTTGTTTGGCAAACAGGCTCAGGGACACAATCCAACATGAATGCTAACTAAGTTATTGCCAACAGAGCCATTCAAATACTTGGGGGACAGATTGGAGGAAAGGGAGTACATCCAAATGACCACGTCAACCGAAGCCAGTCAAGCAATGATAGCTTCCCAACCGTCATTCATGTCGCTGCTGTCTTATAGACCCACAGAGTGCTTCTTCCTGGACTGAGAGCCCTCCATGCTGAGCTATAGAAGAAGGTACATGACTGATAAACTTAGTCAAAATAGTTCCAGAACATTATTAAAATCGGAAGGACCCATACCCAAGACGCAACTCCACTGACCTTAGGCCAATAATTTTCAGGATATGCTCACCAAGTTAAGATGGGCATTAAAAGAGTTGAGAGCAAGTTATAACAAATTTCTGAACTTGCCCAAGGAGGAACAGCTGTAGGAACTGGCCTCAATGCTTATATTGGCTTTGCTGAAGCTATTGCTGAGCAAATAACCAAATAAACTGGCTATCATTTCGTTACTGCTCCTAATAAATTCTAATCACTTGCAACTAAGGACGCTCTTGTTGATTTCCATGGATCCTTGAATACAGTTGCAGTCAGTCTTTACAAAATTGCTAATGATATTAGATTTTTGGGAAGCGGGCCGAGAAGTGGATTAGGAGAGCTTAACTTGCCCTAAAACGAGCCTGGATCAAGCATTATGCCAGGAAAAGTCAACCCAACTCAATGTGAGGCCTTAACTATGGTCTGTGCCCAAGTTATGGGAAACCAAACTGCCGTTACTGTTGGAGGCCTAAGTGGTCATTTCGAATTAAATGTCTTTAAGCCTTTGATTGCTCACAACGTCCTACACTCAATCAGATTATTGGGAGATGCTTCTCAATCCTTTGTTAAAAATTGCCTTCATGGCATTGAGCCAAACACTAGAAGAATCAACGAACTTATGAATAACTCTTTGATGCTTGTGACTGCCTTGAATCCTCATATCGGTTATGATAAATCCGCCTCAATCGCCAAAAACGCCCATAAAAAAGGCTTAACCTTGAAGCAATCAGCCTTGGAACTTGGATATCTAACTGAAGCCCAATTTAACTAATGGGTAAAACCTGAAGAAATGGTTGGTCCACAATAATATAAGAAATGATTTATTTGAAAATGACATCATTAACAGGTACATATGGCTTTGTTGAAATTATTATCTTGATACAACATTTTAATAACAATTATTTAATAATAGTCTGTGACGTAATACTATGAGTAATCTGCCGAAAATACCAGATGACTAATACTTAAGCGTTTCAAAGGAAGGCCTTTCGTATATACTAAACAACTTTGACCCTCAAATTCCTGAGAAAAATTTCTTGTGGACAACTGACTATCGTGTGTAATTGCCAATACGTGTGAAAAAATCAGGAAAAGGTTCAGAACTTCCATACACTATAGCTCAAATGTGGAAGTAATCACTTGCAAAATACGGAGATTCTGGGGCATTAACCTATGAACATAGGCCCAATTAATGGAAAACCTTGACATATAAGCAGTACTACAATTAATGCATTAAATTCGCTAAGTCGTTAATCGCTCTTAAAATCAGCGAGTACACAGCTGTAAATATTATTGGATTCAATTCTATCTATTGGGCTTTTGCATTTTTTGGAAGTATTTTGGGTCATTACCTTCCAATCGGAATGTACACGACTAATGGTCCATAGGCATGCGCATACATTGCTAACCACTCATAATCATAAATTGTTATTATGTAAGATCAAACACACCTTGCAAAGTATATGAAGATTCTTCCAGAAGTAAAAAGGATTAGATACTATATACTTTGGAATGGAAAGGTTCCTGAAAATTTGCCCAACTAGTTGAAGGGTAAAGTGTTGACTTGGCAGTAGTTTATTATCTTTGGAGAGAAGAAGTATAAATTGGTTAACATAGTTATAAACCTGAAAAGAAAGAAGACACAATCGAGTATCGTCAATAAATTCCAAAGCCAGGAAACTGTGCAACATTCATCTATACTAGTGGCACAACTGGACCACCAAAAGCAGTTATGATTAGCCATGATAATTATACTTGGGTTACTGATTCAATGGCTTAAGCTGGAGGTTTATATAATCCTTAGAAACACGGAAAAGGTAGGATTTTAAGTTTACTTCCCTTGAGTCATGTCGCTGCCCAACTAACTGACTTAGTCATTACACTAAGATTGGGCAGTAATCTATTTTTTGCTGATCCATCAGCATTACAAGGCAGCCTCACTAGATTTCTGAAAATCTGTAAGCCGTAAGACTTAAATTATATAGGACTATGTTTTTGAGTGTACCAAGGGTTTGGGAAAAGATACAAGAAGGAATAACAGCTGTGTCAAGCCAAAATACAGGGCTAAAGAAAAAGATTGGTGAGTGGGCTACTAGTATGGGTCCTTAAGGAACTTATGCATAAATTAATGGTGGGTCATTGCCGACTGGATGGAGAATTGCAAAAAAACTAGTTTTTGACAAAGTTAAAGAAAATCTAGGACTTGATTAATGCGAAATATTCTTTTTCTCAGCTGCTCCCCTCAAGGAATCTACTCGCTTATTTTTCTTGAAACTGAACATCTATCTAAGGAATGTTTTTGGAATGAGTGAGCTTTCAGGCCCACAGACAGTAACCAATCCAAAAGCTTTCAAAAATTTCCATTCGATCGAGGCTCTTAAATAAGCTGGATAGGTCCTGCCAGGCCTTGAAATACAAATAGGTAATCCTGATGCATAAGGGCAAGGATAGATTTGTTTACGAGGTAAATATATTTTGACATAGGAAGAAATACATTTATGGGCTACTACAAGAACGAAAAATAAACAAGAGAGACTATTGACTCTAAGGGATTTGTTCACTCAGGAGATGTCGGTATTGTTGGCTCAAACAAGACATTGTCGATTACTGGGAGAATAAAGGAACTGCTGATCACAGCAGGAGGGTAAAATGTTGCACCTGTGTTGATTGAAAACTAAATCAGTACAGCTTTGCCTATTTTTTCAACTGTGGTTGTTATCGGTGACAAACAAAAATATCTAAGCTGTCTTCTTGTTTTAAAAGTGAAAGCGCCTGGAGTATTAGCTGATTAAGTTGTAAACCTTGCAAAATCTCGAGGATCAAATGCTACAACAGTGAAAGAAGCTATGGCCTGTTAAAAATTCAAAGCTGTCATTCAATCAGGAATCAACGCAGCTAATGAAAAAGCTATTTCTAATGCTCAAAAAATACAAAAGTTCACCATTCTTCCCAATGAATTCAGCGTTGATGGTGGGGAGCTGACTCCTACTTTGAAGCTCAAACGCAAGATAATTAATCAAAAATACGAGGCTGAGATAAATAAGATGTATGAAGTTGCCAAACTATGATTAATCATAAATTAATTATCAATTAGTGCCTCACTATATTTAATCATCCACTCTTTTCACCCTATAAGAATTTTTCTTAGGGCTTGCATTTGTTGTTTTTTTTTATGAGCCAGCCTTATCATTTGTAGACTTTTGGGAGTTGTTTTGATATTTCGAATTTGATAATTGAGAATTTTTTTTCAATTGCTTGAGATCATTGCTCATTGTTGCTAAAGCCTATTATTTGGAAAGTTATAGATGGAATTTGATGCCAGAGGTAAATAACATATTGACCTATAATAACGACAAAAATACTTTGATTGCTTAAATAAATGTCGAGTAATCCTCATAGTTCATAGAGAAGTCAGCTCGACCAGTAATTTCTTACTATTTAGTTTTTGGTTGCAGTTTTGTTATTTTTAGAGCAAACTATATTGATTTCTAATCGCTGATATCTGAAATAGTAAGAGATTTTGTTTCATCTCCACTCAAATTTTAAGCATTCTAAATAAAAGTTAGTGAAGCGTTGGAAAGAGGATTGATTTTGATAATTTTCAGCATTTCCCTAAACTTGAATATAAATGTTTTTCTATTTTGCCAAGCCTATTGAGCTAGCTTTATAAACATATCCATACATCCGGTGTTGTATTTTATACGAAGCTAAGAGTAAATACTGGACGAGTATTAATACGATAAAATTATTTTATATTGTCTTTGCCCGCATACATCCTTTATAAATTTGGATGAGAAAAATAAGGATGAAGAGAAGTATCGTTTGATTTAAATCTTAAGTTGCTGCCTTTGAATGTAAGATTGCGATATGAGTTTGGGTTTTATGAATCTTGAGTTATCTTTAAGAAAGAAGCGCTTGAATTTTGAGAAAAAGGCATTGAAATATATTGATTTAGTTTTGCGTTTAGTTTTATTACTAAGAAAGATAAATTCCTGCTGAGCATATCTATTTAGATTAATTATAATCATAATTAAGTTCA
>JACCDV010633905.1_pt1 | contig 37638 bp, 33 predicted proteins | sample 7446131 | NCBI WGS metagenome assembly JACCDV01 (sample SAMN15323448, study PRJNA562643) | freshwater metagenome | isolation source: river surface water | place: USA:Blue River Watershed | collected 2017-08-17
CAGGCCACAAAAGGGGATGAGCACCGAAGGGAGCGCAGAACAACTCATGCACCCAACCACCAAGGCCTTTGATCTTGATGTTGTAAAACACACAGACCAACAAAACTGAAGTAGACAAACCCAATGTAGTGGACAGATCAGCCGAAGGCACGACACGCATGTAGGCGTGATGAGCATCGCCACCGTTCGCACCGTAGATGATTTCCCAAATCTTGGGGAACAAATCAACTGGGAATAAGTCCATCGCGTTCATCAGGAAAATCCAGACAAACACAGTCAAAGCCAAAGGAGCCACCATCTTGCGGCTTTCAGCGTTATGAATGATGCCCTTGGCTTGGCTATCCACCATTTCAACCAAGATTTCCACAGCAGCTTGGAAGCGGCCTGGCGCGTGGGCAGTTGCGCCACGGGCAGCACGCCACAAGAAGAAGCTAGCAACCACACCCAACAACACAGACCAGAAAATCGAGTCCAAGTTGTAAACGGAGAAGTCAATGACGCCAGCCATCGGCTTGTTTTGCAGATGCGTCAGGTGGTGAACGATGTATTCACCAGCGGTCGGACCATGTTCAACAGACATTCGTTCGCTCTTCTTTAAGTTGGCCTAACCGGATAAAACACTTTGCGAAAGCCAAGTGCCACCCAATAAACCTTCATTGTCACGATCAGACCTGCCAACATGGCAGGCCAGCTCAAATCATTCACCAAACGCGGCGCCACCATCAGCATCGCCACTGTCAGGCCTACTTTGACCATTTCCCAGAGGAAAAAACCAAAGACTGCCGCACCCGCATTCATCAAGGCCACCCGACTGGTCAGACCTCTTGCAAACAGCGCCGCAGGGACTATCACCGCCAGTGCACCATAAGCCGCGGAATAGACCGCAGCCATTTGCCCTGACACCAACCACACAAGAGCTGCTACCAAAAATCCAAGCACCACTTGGACTCCCACCACCCTCCAAACGGAGAGGAGCGGCTGTTGCTTGCGCAACTCAGCAACCTGCTCGGCTGTAAGTGGCTCAAACGTTTCTTGTACGTCTTCTTGATCTTCGGGATGTATTCTGGTCATGTTTGTTTACGCCCAGGTTACATCCGTCTTGTCCTATAGAACCAATCATTATACGTGAAAACCCATACACGTTTAGACCTATTGAACTAAGAAGAGGATAATTTGATGTATGACAACCCCTAGCCTCCCCCCAGATAACCCACGCGCTGACACTTTGATCGAGTATCCAAGTCTGTTTCCCATCAAAGTCATGGGCGCCAAAGTAGATGGGTTTGTGCATGCCGTGACCTACATTGCCGAGCAATTTGATCCTGCTTTCGACGCCACCACAGTAGAGTTGCGCGAGAGTTCTGGCGGCAAATACCTCGGTGTCACAGTGACCATCACAGCCACTAGCCGCGAACAACTCGACGAGCTGTACCGCACCCTGACATCTCATCCCTTGGTGAAAGTGGTGCTGTGATCAAACAACTTGGCCTCGTGCCATACCTGCCGACCTACCAAGCGATGCAGGATTTCACATCGACCCGAACCGCCGACACACCCGATGAACTTTGGGTTTGCGAGCACCCGCCCGTATTCACGCAAGGTCTAGCAGGGCATGCAGACCATCTGTTATCGCCTGGCGACATACCCGTCGTTGCCACCAATCGCGGCGGACAAGTGACATTTCATGGCCCCGGCCAGGTGGTTGCTTATCCACTGATTGATCTGCAGCGTGCTGGCTACTTCGTCAAAGAATATGTGTACCGCATTGAAGAGGCTGTGATCCGCACACTGGATCACTTCGCTGTGACGGGCCACCGCGTCTCTGGTGCGCCTGGCATCTATGTACGCTTAGACGATCCGCACAGCCACGACATGTTGGCCCAACGCCCGCAGAAGGACGCCCCCAAAGATCCAGACTTTGCAGGGCTTGGAAAAATTGCCGCATTGGGCATCAAGGTCAGCCGCCATTGCACGTACCACGGCGTCGCACTCAATGTGGCCATGGACCTAAGCCCCTACCAACGAATCAACCCCTGCGGCTATCAAGGTTTGCAAACCGTGGACCTTTCTACAATCGGCGTGTCGGTCAGTTGGCAGGAAGCCTCTGATGTTTTGAGCCACAAGCTCGCCACTCTTTTAGCGCCTTGAATCTACAAGGCCACTTGCTATGTCTACCCCTGACAACTCTGTTGTGCGCGAAGCGCAAACCGTCGAAAACTACAATGCTTCTGCCAAGCAAAAAGCGGCCGCCAAACTCTCTCGTATTCCTGTGAAAGTCGAGCAAGGCGAAGTGCTCAAAAAGCCCGATTGGATTCGCGTCAAAGCAGGTTCGCCCTCGACGCGTTTTTACGAGATCAAAGACGTGCTGCGCGCCAACAAATTGGTGACGGTGTGCGAAGAAGCCAGCTGCCCCAACATCGGCGAATGCTTTGGCAAAGGCACGGCCACCTTCATGATCATGGGTGACAAGTGCACGCGCCGCTGCCCCTTCTGCGATGTGGGCCACGGTCGCCCTGATCCACTCGATGTGAACGAGCCAGAAAATTTAGCCAAGACCATTGCGGCCTTGAAACTCAAATACGTGGTGATTACCAGCGTCGACCGCGACGATCTGCGCGACGGCGGCAGCCAACACTTTGTGGATTGCATTCAGCGCACGCGTGAACTGTCACCTCAAACACAAATTGAAATTTTGGTGCCCGACTTCCGCGGTCGCGATGACCGCGCTTTGGAAATTCTCAAAGCCGCGCCGCCTGATGTGATGAACCACAACATGGAAACCGTGCCACGCCTCTACAAAGAAGCGCGCCCCGGCAGCGACTATGCGTTCAGCCTGAACTTGCTCAAAAAGTTCAAAGCCTTGTTCCCCCACGTGCCCACCAAGAGCGGTTTGATGGTGGGCCTGGGCGAAACAGACGAAGAGATTTTGCAAGTGATGCAAGATATGCGCGACCACAACATCGACATGCTCACCATCGGTCAGTACTTAGCGCCCAGCACCAGCCACATCCCCGTGCGCCGCTATGTCCATCCAGACACGTTCAAGATGTTTGAGGAAAAAGCCTACGAAATGGGCTTTAGCCATGCAGCCATTGGCGCGATGGTGCGTTCAAGCTATCACGCAGACCAACAAGCCCACGCAGCGTCTGATGTCATTAACTCGAAGTAAATGATAAATTATCGAAGTACGCAATAAATTATCGATATTTTTGGAAATTGGACAAGAAATATACTCATAAAGTTTTAATAAACTTTATGAGGTGCATTTGCCAACTTCTCGCTCAGTCAGCCGCAGCAAATCAACTGACAACACAAAAGATATTCGCATCGCTGCATTCCCCAACGACGCCAACTACTGGCGAATTGATTGGTTTGGTGAGATTAACTACCCTGACCGCTCTTTACGCGGAACCCAGCCTTCTGTACTAGTCTATTTATCTAGGGTTACAGATCTTTCCTTTATCGACAACCCCTTGGTCTTGCTCTCGCCACAGAGTACAACCTTGGCAAAAATCCAAATACGTAGATGGGTTTCTGTCGGAACCCTCGTTCTATTAAAGATCGGTGATATCTGGCACAAGAAGTCACTCTTCCTAAGCCCTGACTATGAACTCGAGACATTTTCACGGGTCAGCACCTCCAGCAGTCATATTGACCTTATCAAGTCTGGCCTCAACCTCAACGAAGAAGGTTTTCTGATCCCCGTATCGGAGCATCCTTGGCACCTAAACGCCACACACTCGTATTGCGTGATGCTCAAGTTAGAAAACGGCAAGCGTCTTATCGTCCCATGCTTAGAACTTATCCGCTTTTACTTTGGATCATCCAGCAGCCTACTGACTAAATTGTTTTTGCCGCCTCTTCAAAAAGATTCACTCTTTCAAGATGGCAAGTTCGACCAGAGAACCAGGCATTTGTCGATCAAATTGGGAGATGGAATTGCAGGCAGTTCAGCCGCAACAATTGGTCGCATCTTTCTTGAAAAACTCGCATGGCGTGCTGCAGTAATCGTTGGATCGTCGATACTCAAAGCGTCCCAGGAAAGTCACCCTATTCATCCAATGGGGGTATTCCCGTTTGATGGAAGCACAGAACTTCAAGCATCAGGCAAGTGGCTACCTTTCGGGGACACCAACGATGCAACATTTCTCGTTTACAAGTTGATAAGCTGCGGCCATCAATTTCCATTCAGGTCAATTAATTACGAAATGACCGGAGATCATAAAAAACCATTCTTTGATCAACCTCAGTCAGACGGAACTGGACAAACTAGCTTCCAAAGTTCAGCACCTGATGCTGCGAACCAAAGCATCAAGGAAGAGGATGGGTCAACGAAGCTAGAGTCAAAGACACGCAACTTTTCAGGGAAGGTTGCATTCCCAGATCTCATTCGTAAACCAATCTGGAAATCAAAGACTCTCACTTTTCAGCAATGGCTGGACAAAAAACGGTACGTTGGAGGGAAAAGCCTTGACTCAACATCGCTTGGTACACCTAGCGGCAACCGTCGCGTTCGCCCAATTGATCTAGCAATGCAGGTTCAACGGAAAAATAAAAATGAAATGCTCCCACCTGAATTCATTCGTGAGTTCCTTGAAGAACTTTTGGCAGTTACTGGCATAGACATCACTCTACTCACCGAAGGCGAAGATGATGGCTGGTCGATTCCTGTCCCATTGATTACGAATGATGATGGTGAAGTTGAATCAAAATTATTCATAGTGGACCCGATTGAAAACAATCGCTTGAGAAGGCTTTGCGTTTTATCGTTAAAAGACAACAAGGATCATCACTTAATGGGGATCCTTGAAAGCAATCCGAATTTCAGTAAGCTCTATCCAACTATTAACAGCGATGACGCTAGTCTCTTGACTGTTTTACAGTTAACTGCACAAGACTACGTTGCGGCATAACGATTAAGAATTTAGCTCTTTATCTAAACAAATGGAACACCAAAATCACGCAACTTGTCATCTATCTTTGATACCCGACTATAAAATTTCTCAATGGAAAATCGACAATCTGGCGTCTTTTTAAGCTGACCCCATTGACAAGTTAGCAACACATTAAAAGTCAAATCCGAAACTAGAAATAAATCCAGCACTTTGAGGCAACTTACCCCCCGCATAGATGGAAACCGCGCAGTATTTGAATTCGGGAATTTTTCCGAAGGGATCCAGCGCTGGGTTCGTCATCATGTTGGCGGCGGCTTCGTAGTAGGCGAATGGCACAAACACTGCCCCTTGCGGTGTGCCGTCATCACGGCGCACGCGCAGCGTCACTTGGCCGCGGCGTGAAGCGATGGTGATCACGTCACCCGCCTCAACACCCAAGCGTTGAATGTCTGCACCGCACATGGACGCAGTGGCGATGGGCTCCAACGCATCCAGCACGGTGGCACGTCGCGTCATGCTGCCGGTGTGCCAATGCTCTAACTGGCGGCCGGTGATCAGCACAAACGGGTAGTCGCTATCTGGACGCTCGTTGGCAGGAATGATGTCGGCAGGCACCAAATGCACACGGCCATCGTCGGTGGCGAAGTGGTCAATGAACACGGTGGGCTCGCCTGGGTCTTCTGCAGTCAAACATGGATAAGTCACACTCGACTCACGCTCTAGACGCTCCCACGTGATGCCGTTGATGGCGGCATGCATGGCCTGGCGCATTTCGTCGTATACCTCGGCCACGCCGCTGTGCTCGCCTTGGTAGTTCCAATTCAAACCCACGCCTTTGGCGATTTGTTGAATGATCCACAAATCAGGCTTGGCCTGCCCCGGTGGGTCAATCGCTTGCTTGCCCAACTGCACCATGCGGTCGGTGTTGCTGACCGTGCCGGTTTTTTCTGGCCATGCGGTGGCAGGTAGCACCACATCGGCCAGCCAAGCGGTTTCGGTCATGAAGATGTCTTGCACCACCAAGTGCTCCAGCGTGGCCAACGCGTGGCGCGCGTGGTTCAAGTCGGGGTCACTCATGGCGGGGTTCTCACCCATGATGTACATGCCGCGGATTTTGTGCGGATCACTGTCATCGGCCAAGATCTTGCCCATGATTTCCACCACGGTGTAGCCGGGCTTGTCGTCGAGTGGCGTGTCCCAAAACTTTTCAAACCAATCATGCGCGGCCTTGTTGGTGACACGTTGGTAGTTGGGGTACATCATGGGGATGAGGCCTGCATCGCTCGCACCCTGCACGTTGTTTTGACCACGCAGCGGGTGCAAACCAGAGCCGGGCTTGCCAATTTGGCCGGTCACTGTGACCAAAGCAATCAAACAACGCGCGTTGTCTGTGCCATGCACGTGCTGGCTCACGCCCATGCCCCACAAAATCATGGAGCCTTTGGATTTGGCAAACTCACGCGCCACTTCGCGCAAGGTCTCTGCCGGAATACCGCAGATGGGAGCCATTGCTTCAGGGCTGTAGCCTTTGACGTTTTCTTTCAAGGCTTCGTAGTTGTTGGCACGACGGCGAATGAAATCGTCATCCACCAAACCTTCATCAATCACGGTGTGAATGAGTGCATTGAGCATTGCCACATCGGTGTCGGGCTTGAACTGCAAGGTGCGCCACGCGTGCTTGCCAATGTCCGTCACACGTGGATCGGCCAACACAATCTTGGCACCGCGCTTGGCGGCATTCTTCATCCACGTGGCGGCCACAGGATGGTTGGTGGTGGGGTTGGAGCCGATGACAAAAATCAAGCCCGCATGCTCGACGTCATTCACCTGGTTACTCACCGCACCCGAGCCCACACCTTCTAGCAGCGCGGCCACGCTCGATGCATGACACAAACGTGTGCAGTGGTCCACGTTGTTAGAGCCAAAGCCGGTGCGCACCAACTTCTGAAACAAATACGCTTCTTCGTTGCTGCCTTTGGCCGAGCCGAAGCCTGCCAATGTTTTTTTGCCATGCGTGTCACGCAACGCTTTGAGCTTGCCCCCCGCCAAGGCCAAGGCCTCTTCCCATGTGGCTTCGCGAAACACCGCAGACCAATCGGCTGCATCGCGGTTGAGTTGCCCAATCGACTCTGGGTCTTTGGGCACGCCTGCTTTGCGAATGAGCGGCATGGTCAAACGCTGCGGGTTGTGGATGTAGTCGAAACCGAAGCGACCTTTCACACACAAACGGTTGTGGTTGGCGGGGCCATCGCGGCCATCCACGCTGACAATTTTGTTGTCCTTCACGTTGTAGGTCAGCAAGCAACCCACACCGCAGAACGGGCACACCGAGTCCACTTTTTTATCCACCACTTGTGAGCCGATTTGTGTCTTAGGCATCAACGCACCTGTGGGGCACGCTTGCACGCATTCACCGCAAGCCACGCACGAGCTGTAGCCCATCTCGTCGTTCAAGTCAAACACGATTTGGCTGTGCGCGCCGCGGTTGGCATAACCAATCACATCGTTCACTTGTTCTTCACGACACGCACGCACACACCGGTTGCACTGAATACACGCATCCAAGTTCACCGCCATCGCGGGGTGTGATACATCGCAGGCGGGTTGCTCGCGGCGCAGGGCCTGCAACTCAGGGCGCACCGTCACGTCCATGCGAGAAGCCCAGTCGCTCAACTCACCATGTTGTCCTTCGTCATTCCACTTATAGCCCGTATCAGGCATGTCAGAAAGCAACATCTCGAGCACCATCTTCTGGCTCTTCACCGCACGGTCACTCACCAACACTTCCAGGCCCGCCGTCGCCGTCCGACAGCAGCTAGGCGTCAAGGTGCGCTCGCCCTTGATCTCGACCACGCACGCACGGCAGTTGCCGTCGGGGCGCAAGCCGTCTGTGTAGCAAAGATGCGGAATGTCTACACCATGACGCTGTGCCGCTTTCAGAATGGTCTCGCCTTCATAGGCTTGCACAGTTTGATCGTTGAGCTTGAACTCAACCGTTGGGGGCATCAAGTCAGTGGTTTTGATAGGAGCGTTCATTTAAACGATCTCCTCTGGGAAATAGGTTTGCACACACCGCACAGGGTTAGGCGCGGCTTGGCCTAAACCACAAATGGAGGCGTCGGTCATCACTTGGTTCAAGTCTTCCAAGGTCGCGTTGTCCCACACCTTGGCTTGCATGAGTTGCGCGGCCTTGGCTGTGCCCACACGACACGGCGTGCACTGGCCGCAGCTTTCGTGGGCAAAGAAGTTCATCATGTTGATGGCCGCATCACGCGCTGAATCGTGCTGACTCAACACAATGACAGCCGCTGAACCAATGAAGCATCCATAGGGCTGCAAGGTGTCAAAGTCCAAGGGAATGTCGTTCATACGCGCGGGCAAGATGCCACCCGATGCGCCGCCTGGCAAATACGCATAGAGCTGATGGCCATCGAGCATGCCGTCGCAATACTCGTCAATCAACTCTTGTATGGTGATGCCCGCAGGTGCGAGCTTGACACCCGGTTGCTTGACGCGACCACTCACACTGAAACTGCGCAAACCTTTGCGGCCATGTCGGCCAAAGCCGCTGAACCAGTCTGCGCCTTTTTGCACAATGTCGCGCACCCAGTACAGCGTTTCAAAGTTGTGTTCAAGGGTGGGCCTACCAAACAAACCCACTTGCGCAATGTAGGGCGGGCGCATGCGAGGCTCGCCGCGTTTGCCTTCAATGCTTTCAATCATCGCGGACTCTTCACCGCAAATGTAGGCACCAGCACCGCGACGCAACTCGATGTGCGGCAAGGGGCAAGGTGGACTGGCTTGCAAGTGCGCCAACGCTTGCGTGAGCAGTTCACGACAGCCGTGGTACTCGTCACGCAAATAAATATAAACAGAGTCAATGCCCACCACATGGGCTGCCACCAACAAGCCTTCTAAGAAGCGATGCGGGTCACGCTCAAGGTACGTGCGGTCTTTGAATGTGCCGGGCTCGCCTTCGTCAATGTTGACGGCCATCAAACGTGGCGCGGGTTGCTCGCGCACGATGCGCCATTTGCGCCCAGCCGGAAAACCTGCACCGCCCAAACCGCGCAGGCCTGAGTCTTCCATGGCTTTGAGCATTTGTTCGGTATCTAATTTGCCTGCATGTAAATCTGCCACCAAACGGTAGCCACCATCGGCCACATAGGCATCAAAGTCCACATGATCGGTCATGGCTTGATGGGTTTGTTTGGCGTTCACCGCTGCCACCACCAATTCAGGTGTGGCATGTGGCACAGGGTTTTGATGGACCACGGCGACGGGGGCTTGTTCGCAACGGCCCACGCATGGCGCAGAAATCACGCGCACATCCGCACTGCCAAGCAAGGTGGGCAACTTCTCTATCAACTGCTTAGCACCCGACAGCTCGCAGCTCAAGCCATCGCACACACGCACGGTCAAAGCGGGTGCGGCTTCGTCACCACGCACCACTTCAAAGTGGTGATAAAAGGTGGCCACTTCAAACACCTCAGCCATCGGCAAATTCATCTCTTTGGCCAAGGCCACCAAATGCCGGTCATGCAAACAGCGGTACGCATCATTGAGTTTGTGCAAATGCTCAATCAACCCATCGCGGCGATGCGGCGCTTCGCCAATCAATGCGCGCACTTCTTCTAAAGACACCTCGTCTGCTTGACGGCCTTTGAGCTGACCTTTGCGACGAATCGTTTCTCGCATATGTTCAACGGATGCACTACCGACAATCCAATTCGGAGATTTAGATGAAGAGTTTTTCATAGTCAACCCTTGTAGTGGAGCCACTCTTATCTAAGTGGGTTGATAACGAAACCACCGAATGCCAATTCAAATTTGCTCAATGATGAGCGCAATGCCCTGCCCCACACCAATGCACATGGTGCACAAGGCATAGCGACCGCCGGTGGTGTGCAAGCGGTTGAGCGCGGTGGTGACCAAACGTGCGCCCGAAGCGCCCAATGGGTGGCCCAAAGCAATCGCACCGCCCCAAGCGTTGACGCGGGCATCATCGTCTTTCAAACCCAACATGCGCAACACGGCCAAGCCTTGTGCGGCAAAGGCTTCGTTGAGTTCAATCACATCCATTTGCGCCAGCGTCAAACCCGTTTGAGCCAACACTTTTTCGGTAGCGGGAGCTGGGCCAATACCCATCACGCGCGGAGCCACACCGGCGGTGGCCATGCCAACCACGCGGGCTTTGGGTGTGAGGCCAAATTGCTTGACGCTCGCCTCGTTGGCCAGCAACAAGGCGCAAGCGCCATCGTTCACACCGCTAGCATTGCCAGCAGTCACGCTCCCATCTGGACGCACCACGCCTTTGAGTTTGGCAAGTGACTCCAAGCTCGTGTCGCGTGGGTGTTCGTCTTGGCTCACCACCAGGGCCTCCCCTTTTTTCTGGGGGATGGTGACTGGGCAAATTTCGCGAACAAAGTGCCCAGCCTGAATAGCAGCCATGGCGTTGCGTTGGCTACGCAAGGCCATTTGATCTTGGGCTTCGCGTTCAATCTTGTAGTCGACCGCCACGTTTTCTGCAGTCTCGGGCATGCTATCCACGCCGTATTGCTCCTTCATGAGTTTGTTCACAAAGCGCCAGCCAATGGTGGTGTCGTACACCGCGTTATTGCGGCTAAAGGCACTCTCGGCTTTGGGCATGACAAACGGGGCGCGGCTCATGCTCTCCACACCGCCTGCAATCATAAGTGACGCTTCGCCCGACTTGATGGCACGTGCAGCAGTACCCACAGCATCTAAACCAGAACCGCACAAACGGTTGATGGTGCCGCCCGGCACTTTCATAGGCAAGCCAGCCAACAGCGCTGCCATGCGTGCTACGTTACGGTTGTCTTCGCCCGCTTGGTTGGCGCAGCCGTAGAGCACGTCCGTCACGTGCGACCAATCGACGCCGGGATTACGTTTCATCAAGGCTTTGATGGGCATGGCCGCCAAGTCGTCGGCACGCACACTGCTGAGTGCGCCGCCGTAACGGCCAATAGGGGTACGAATAGCGTCGCAAATGTAGGCGTCTGTCATGGCGTGATCAATTCAAATGAAACGAAATTTAGAAAAGCTTGAACAAGCTGGTGGCTTCGAGGTCGAGCACTTCGGTGTCTGCCGCGTTAAATAGCTGCCAGCGCCAGCGCAAGATGCCAAGGCTAGGGTTGCTATTCGAACTGCGACTTTCCAACACCGTCACACGCAAACGCAACACATCACCGGGACGCACAGGGTGCGGCCACTTGACGTAGGCCAAGCCGGGTGAGGCATACGATTCAGAGCCCGCCAAAAACGCATCGGCCGCCAAACGCATGGCAATGCCGCAGGTGTGCCAACCGCTGGCGATCAAACCGTCAAACGGGCCACGAGCAGCAGCTTCAGGGTTGGTGTGAAACCACTGCGGGTCCCACTGCTTGGCAAAGTCGAGCACCTCGGCTTCGCTCACCGCATAGGGGCCTGCATGCAGCACTTGGCCAGTGTGGAATTCAGCAAACTTCATGCGGCATCTCCACGCTGCAACCAAGGGCTCACGCGGTAGCGTTCGCCACGGTAACAAGCATCCAAGGCATGCAACACCGACACCACGCGGGTACGGCCCATGCGTGCCAACCAATCAAACGGGCCTGCGGGGTAGTTCACGCCCAGCTTCATGGCGGCGTTGGCACCGTCAGTGGTGCACACACCGTGCAGCACCGCATCCGCCGCTTCGTTGACCAACATGGCCAAGGTACGTGCCACCACCAAGCCCGGTGCATCGGTCACTTGGACAGGTGCAAAACCCAAGGCTTGCAACACCGCCGCGGCGGTGTGCGCAGCATCATCAGCGCCTGCCGTGGCAAACGCCAAAGTGCCACCAGCGACGGTGGGCAGCTCGTCAAACACGGCCACGTTTTTCAGGCCTAACGCTTGCGCCACTTGCCACGCAGGGCGGCCATCGGTTTGGTGCAGTTGCAAGCCCGCCACTTCAATGCCCACCCATGCACTGCTGGTGGCGCGTGAGGCTGCCTTGCCTTGTACATGCAGCGTTACGGCAGACGCCAATGCATCAGCCACAGCACCACTGCCATGCACTACCCATTGGGTGTTGGCAGGCAAAGCTACCACTTGGGTGACTGGCAATGCAGGCGCACCTTCGGGGTAGCTGTAAAAACCTCGGCCTGTTTTGCGACCCAACAAACCACCGTCGACCAACTCACGTTGCACCAAGCTGGGTGTGAATCGGCGGTCAAAGAAGTTGGCTTCAAACACCGACTGCGTGACCGAAAAATTGGTGTCGTGGCCAATCAAGTCCATCAGCTCACACGGGCCCATACGAAAACCCACACCGCGCAACAACGCATCCAACTGCTCAGGCCGTGCCGCTTGCTCTTGCAACAGTCCCAAACTCTCAGCATAAAAAGGGCGTGCAATGCGGTTCACGATGAAGCCCGGCGTCGAGCGCGCATACACCGCAGTTTTGCCCCATGCACCGGCCAAATCAAAAATGGCTTGGGCCACATTGGCGTCAGTTTGCAAACCTGACACCACCTCGACCAACTTCATCAGCGGTACGGGGTTAAAAAAGTGCATCCCCACCAATCGCTGGGGATGCTTCAAGCCATTGGCAATGGCGGTGACTGAAATGGACGAGGTGTTGGTGGCCAACACGCACTGTTCACTCACCAAGCCTTCGATCTCTTGAAACAAGCTGCGTTTAACAGCCAGGTTTTCCACAATCGCTTCGACCACCAAGCTCACATGCGCAGCATCACTGAGTTGCGCCACGGGCGTGATGCGAGCAAGCAGCGCTTGCACGGCCTCAGCCGTCATCTTGCCTTTGGCCACCAAGGCGGCCAAGCTGTCTGCGAGTTTTTGTTTGGCAAGGGGGACGGCATCGGCGCGTGTGTCGTACACCGACACTGCGTGACCCGCCTGCGCGGCCACTTGGGCAATGCCCATGCCCATGATGCCAGCGCCCACCACCAACACGGACGCTTTGTTCAAATTGTGTGTGCTCATCGAGAAATAGTTATTGAGGAATCCATTGGGCGGGTCGTTTGCCCAAGAAGGCAGCAAAGCCTTCACGCGCTTCGTCAGTACCACGCACGCGAGCAATGGTGCTGGCGGTGAGCTCACGCACTTGCTCAGACACGGGGGCCACGCTGAGTTGATCCATCAGTTGTTTGATTTCAATTTGCGCTTGTGGGCCACCAGCCACCAGTTCGGCCACCACACGGTCCACCTCGGCGTCTAAGTCCTCCAGCGTGGTCACACGTTGCACCATGCCCATCGTCAAAGCGGTGGCTGCGTCGATGCGAGTCGTGGTGAGTGCCAAGTAGCGCGCATTGCGCTTACCCACGGCGTTCACCACATACGGGCCAATGACGGCAGGCAAGATGCCAAATTTGGCTTCGCTCACGGAGAAGCTGGCGTTGTCAGCCACCACCGCCATGTCGCACGCACAGGTCAGGCCCACGCCACCGCCCAAGGCGGCGCCTTGCACGCGGGCCACGGTGGGTTTGGTGCACGTGGCAATGCGGTGCAACATGCCCGCAAAGCGGCGTGCATCGGCTGTGTTCCATTCGACCGAGGCTTCGCTCGCACGCTGCATCCATTGCAGGTCCGCGCCTGCGCTGAAGTGTTTGCCCTCGCCTGCGAGCACGATCACGCGCACCGCATCGTCTTGGCTGAGTTGTGTGAAAGCGGCGTCGAGTTCGCCAATCATCACCTCATCAAAAGCATTGAACACCTGCGGGCGTGACATGGTGATCTGCGCCACCCCGGCACCACGCTTGGTGATGACGAGGGTTTGAAACAGGTTGGCCATCAATAGGTCTCCAAATGCAAACGGCCTTCTTGTTTGAGGGCTTGACCCACGGTATCCCAGTTCAGACCCGCTTGGGTGGCGACGTCACGCAAGGCAAGCACCACGCCTTCTTCCATGCTCTTCAAACCACACACATAAAAATAGGTGTTGGCGTCTTTGAGCAGTGCAGCAATGTCAGCGCTGCGGTCGCGTAACGCGTCTTGCACATAGCGCTTGGGCTTACCCGCCTCGCGCGAGAACGTGAATTCGATATCGATGAAGTCTTTGGGCAATTTGTTCAAAGGCCCGAAATAAGGCAACTCTGCGGGCGTACGCGCACCAAAGAACAACATGAGTTTGCCGCCTTCAAACTTGCCGCTTTGGCGCAAGCGACGACGCCACTCGGTCATCGCACGCATGGGCGCACTGCCCGTGCCGGTGCAAATCATCACGATGTTGGACTTAGGGTGGTTGGGCATCAAGAAGCTGCTGCCAAACGGACCAATCACTTGCACCGTGTCGCCTGTTTTCAGGTCGCACAGGTAGTTCGACGCGACACCTTTGACGGGCTTGCCATCGTGGTCCTCCACCACACGCTTGACGGTGATGGACAGGTTGTTGTAGCCGGGACGTTCGCCGTTGCGAGGGCTAGCAATGGAGTATTGACGTGCGTGGTGAGGCTTACCTTGCGCATCAGTGCCGGGAGGCACGATGCCAATGGACTGCCCCTCCAACACGGGGAACGGCATGTTGCCAAAGTCCAGCACGATGTGGTGGGTTTCGTTGGCGGTGCCTGCTTCGTTCACTTGCACATTACCCACCACAGTCGCCGTCGTTGGCGCTTTGGGGCCATGCAAATTCGTATAAGGGTGTGCCGCCGACCAAGGTGGCACGGTGGCACCGTAAGCTGCTGAGTTGAAAGCAGCACCTTCGCCTGCTGACGATTCAGCTGAAGCCGATGAAGCCACAGTGCTTGCCGCAGGTGCTGCCTCCATATCGCCGCCCATGGCCGACAACTCGCTGTCAGACATGGCAGCAGGCAAATCGTCCCACGACAGTTGTTCTTCCACGGTATAGGCCGCAGCTTTAGGGCGCATGCGCCAGTTGTCAATTGAGCCAGTGGGGCATGGCGGCACACAGGCCATGCAGAAATTGCACTTATCGGCAATCACCACATAGTTGCGGCTGTCATGCGTAATGGCACCCACCGGACAGGTGGCCTCGCACGTGTTGCACCGGATACAAATTTCCGGGTCGATCAAATGCTGGTTAAAAAGTTCGGCAGGTGCATTCATGGCAGTTAGCGCTTAAAGCGTTCAGTTGAAACGAACGTAGTCAAAGTTCACTGGCTGGCGGTTGATGCCCATGACAGGGGGCGCAATCCAGTTGGCAAACTTACCAGGCTCAACCACACGGCCCATCAGGCTGGCGACATAAGCGCGGTCTTCGTTAGAAGGCAACCACTCGCCCACTTTGGCCATCCACTGCTCATCGGTCACGACCTCGCCATCAGGCGTGATCTTGGCGCCTGACAAAGAGCCAATGTTGCGGTGGAACGCCTTGTGCGGTGCTTTGAGTTTGAAAGGAATACCAGCCTTTTCAATCACACGGTTCCAGCGGTCAATACCGCCTTTTGAGTCGGTGATGTAGTCGTCGCGCAGTACTTCGTTCAACGCATTAAGCATCGGCACTTCTTTCTCGACCAGCTTACCTTCTTCGACGGACAAGATTTTGTAGCTGTTGCCCTTCAAGACGTGGTCATCCGCACGCTTGCCTTCTTCGTAACGACCTTTGAGGCCAGAGCTGTAGAAAGTCGCAGCGTTAGACGATTGGTCAGCACCAAACAGGTCGATGGTCACTGAAAAGTGGAAATTGATATAGCGCTGGATGGTTGGCAAATCAATCACGCCCGCCGCACGCAGCTTACCCACGTCGTCTGTTTTGAGTTCGTTCATCACGTCAACGGTGCGTTGGATGGTGCGGCTCACGCCCGATTCACCCACAAACATGTGGTGAGCTTCTTCGGTCAGCATGAACTTGGTGGTGCGAGCCAAGGGGTCGAATGCCGACTCAGCCAATGCGCACAACTGGAATTTACCGTCACGGTCGGTGAAGTACGTGAACATGAAGAAGCTCAACCAGTCTGGGGTCTTCTCGTTGAACGCTTGCAAGATGCGTGGGTTGTCTTCGTTGCCGCTGTTGCGTTGCAGCAGTGCATCGGCTTCTTCACGGCCATCTTTGCCAAAGTATTTGTGTAACAAGTAAACCATTGCCCACAAGTGGCGACCTTCTTCCACGTTGATTTGGAACAGGTTGCGCAAGTCATACATGCTGGGCGCAGTCAAGCCCAAGTGGCGTTGTTGCTCAACCGATGCTGGCTCGGTGTCACCTTGCGTCACGATGATGCGACGCAGATTAGCGCGGTGTTCGCCAGGCACGTCTTGCCAAGCTTTTTCACCAATGTGGTCACCGAAGTGAATCTTGCGGTCTTCTTCACCTGGGTTCAAGAAAACTCCCCAACGGTAGTCACGCATCTTGACGTGACCAAACTGCGCCCAGCCCTGTGGGTCAACGCTCACTGCGGTGCGCAGGTACACGTCCATGTCGGTTGAGCCTTCGGGGCCCATGTCGTCCCACCAGTTGATGAAGTTAGGTTGCCATTGCTCCAACGCACGTTGCAAGGTGCGGTCTTCGCTGAGGTTGACGTTGTTAGGAATTTTTTCGCTGTAGTTGATACCGGACATGTTTGTCTCCAGAAATTAAAGCAACGGTGGGGTCAAATTTAGGTTGCAGCAGGCACCACCGGGAAGCCTGCTGCACAACGTCAAACCATCAAACGCGGTTCAAATCGAACACGGACTTTTCGCCTTTGCCGTACACCTTCAAGGCGCCTTTTTCACCCACCGCGTTGGGGCGGTTGAAGATCCAGTTTTGCCAAGCCGACAAGCGACCAAAGATGCGTGTTTCCATGCTTTCTTTTTGGCAGAAACGCAGGTTTGCTTCTAAGCCGGTCAAGCTGTCAGGCGACATCGCGGCACGCTCTTCGACGGCCAAACGAATTTCGTCTGCCCAGTCAATGTCGTCAGGTGCAGCAGTGACCAAGCCCAATGCCAATGCCTTTTGCGCATCGAGCGATTGACCGACCACAGCGCGCGCGCCTTCGAGCGGGCCCACTTCTTCGTAGAAGCGACGTTGCAAACGGGACTGGTGGTTGACCATGGGGAAGAACCCAAAGTTCATTTCGCTCAAAGCGATGTGCGGTGTTTTTTCCGGGCTGTCTGGCAAGTCGAGCATGTAAGCGCGATCTGCTGCAAAAGCCAACTCAGCCAAAGTGCCGACAAAGCAAGAGCCCTCATCAATCAAGGCAAACAAAGAGCGCGAGGTCACATCGACGCGCGCCAAGGTGCGGCGCAACAAACCAATCGTTTCGTTGACCAACCAGTTGTCTTGGTGCTGCGCCAAGATGGCATCGCTTTGCAACGCGAGCTTGGCGTCACCGGCGGTCTTGATCAACCACGTACCAATGTCGAGTTCGTTGGTGCGCAAATTCAAGATTGCATCATCCAACTCTCGGGCCATTTGCAGCGGGTACCAGTGGGCACCTGCTGCTTGAATGGCAGCCACACTGTCTGGCAATGCAGCCTTGGGCGCATGCACGGTCAAGGTAGCGGTGCGCTTGGCGCGGTCAATGGCGACTTGCACGTATTCATAAGAAATAGTGTCTGCACCGATCTCACGCTTGAGCGGTGTCAAGGTCACACCTTGAACTGCAGCTGAAGCACCCGGACGCTTGCAATTGGCCGCAGATTTGCTGGCACGTGCATGCACGGCAGCTGCAAATTGGGCAGGCTTGGCGATCTCGTCAACCAAGCGCCAATCCACGGCTTTTTGACCACGCACACCTTCGACGCTGGTGCAGAAAATATCGGCATGATCGTGGCGCACTTTGCGCTTGTCAGTCACGCGAGTCAAGCCACCGGTGCCTGGTAACACGCCGAGCAACGGCACTTCTGGCAATGACACCGCTGATGAGCGGTCATCCACCAACACGATTTCGTCGCAAGCCAAGGCCATTTCGTAGCCGCCGCCAGCGCATGCGCCATTCACGGCTGCCACAAACTTCAAACCACTGTGGCGGCTGCTGTCTTCAATGCCGTTGCGGGTTTCGTTGGTGAACTTACAGAAGTTCACTTTCCATGCATGGGTGGACACACCCAACATGAAGATGTTGGCGCCCGAGCAGAAGATGCGGTCTTTCAAGCTGGTTACCACCACGCTCTTGACCTCGGGGTGTTCAAAACGAATGCGGTTAAGCGCGTCATAAAACTCAATGTCCACCCCCAAGTCGTAGCTGTTGAGCTTGAGTTTGTAACCAGGGCGAATGCCGCCGTCTTCGTTGATGTTGAGTTGCAAGGTAGCAATCTCACCCTCGTACTTCACAGACCAGTGTTGGTACTGGCTAGGTTCTATTTGATAGTTGACCGTGGTGGGCTGGCTCATGTCTGGGTCTCCAAGTTAAATCTGGCAAATTTGCTAGTGCATACAGAGAGGCTGCTCACCTCTTTGCTGCAGTATATTGCAATCAGCCAAATAAAACATGCATTTTCATGCATACAAGGGAAAACACCTAAGCTGTGCACGCCTCTGATTGGAGGGCGGCAGGCACAGCGGAGCGAAGGGGTTTAGATCGGCAAATTGATCACCGCGCGCAGCCGGGCACGCAGCGTTTGAAAGCTGTCTTCCAGCGATTGGGCGCTGGTATCGAAAGTCATATCAGCTTTGGCATAAAACGGCGCACGACCTTCCAAAATCATCTTCAAGTCGTCAATAGCCTCGGCGCTCCCCGCCATCGGGCGCATGTCACCTTGTGCGGCCACGCGGGCCAAGTGATCTTCGGGTTTGGCCTGCAACCACACGGTGTAGCAGTGCGAAAGCATTTCGTTCAAGGTCGCCGAGTCCGACACCAAACCACCTGGCGTGGCAATGATGACTTCTGGATAAATCTGAATGGCCTCTTCCAAAGCGCGGCGCTCATAACGGCGGTAGGCGTTAGTGCCGTAGAGGTTGTGAATTTCTGAGATGCTGCAACCCGCAAACTTTTCAATCTCGCGACTCAGCTCAATGAAAGCATAGCCCAAGTCTTTGGCCAAGCGCTGGCCAAACGTGGTTTTACCAGCACCGCGCAAACCAATCAGCGCAATGCGATTGGTTCGTTCTGCCTCTTGGGTTGTGCCAAACAACACAGACACTTGCTCGCGCACACGGCGTAGGTCAGCCTCGCTGCGCGTACTCAGCATTTCGCGCAGCAGCAACCACTCTGGCGAGCTAGTGGTGACGTCGCCAATTAACTCAGCCAAGGTGCATTGCAAAGCACCCGCCACTTGCAAGAGCACCAAGATGGAAGCATTGCCTTCGCCATATTCCAAGCTGGCCAAGTGACGCTCAGACACATCGGCAGCCACGGCCACAGCCTTGCGCGTGAGCCCGCGACGCGCACGCAGCGCTCGCACGCGCTCGCCCAGCGCCGTCAAGAATGGATTTTTGACCTCAACCACCTCTGCCATGTATCTCTTTCAGTTATTGAATCCTAGGACTAACCCTAGAACATGCAATATATTGCTAGACGTGCGGTTTATCGCATGTTAGTCTACGTACAAGCATAATAATTCATGTTGGAGCGTATGACAAGCACCCCAGTCTCAGCCGATGCCATGGCACAGGCCCAATCCCGGTTCAAAACTCGCCTAGCCGCAGTCACAGCCCAGATTTACAACCGCCCACTCAACAGCGCTTTGGATGAATGGCTCAATGCCAACCTCGGCACGGACACCCCAACGTATCGCGAACTCAAACAGTCGTGTGAAGAAGGCGTAGCCCAAGGCTGGCTGTGCAAATACGAAGGCGGCGGCCTGCGCTATGGCCGCATCTTCAAACCTTCAGAAGATTTGCACGGTTTCTCCATCGACGTGGTCGATATGCAAAACGTGGCAGGCCCACACCATTTGCATCCACAGGGCGAGATCGACCTCATCATGCCCATCGAGGGCGACGCAAAGTTTGATGGTCGCCCCGCGGGCTGGCTAGTGTGCCCGCCGGGCAGTGCACACAGCCCCACCGTAACGCAAGGACGCGCCTTGGTTTTGTATTTGTTGCCTAAGGGCGAAATTGAATTCACCCCATAAATATTTTCAGGACACAGAAAGTACCCCATGACCGAACTTCTCTCTAACTACGTCAGCGGCCAATGGATCAGCGGCAGAGGCACAGGCACTGCCTTGCACGACCCCGTTCTGGGCACCGATCTGGTACGTGTGGACGCGTCTGGCCTTGACCTCGCTGCTGCATTTGCGTTTGCCCGTCACAACGGTGGCCATGCCTTGCGCGCCCTCACTTACGCACAACGCGCCGCCATGCTGGGCGCTGCATCCAAAGTGTTGCAAGCCAACCGCGATGCTTATTACGATATCTCTACCGCCAACAGCGGCACCGTGAAAAACGACACTGCCGTGGACGTCGATGGTGGCATTTACACCCTCAGCACCTACGCCAAGATGGGTGAGAGCTTGGGCGATGTGCACTTCATGCACGACGGTGAGCCAGCCCGTTTGGCCAAAGACCCGTTGTTCCAGTCACAACACGTGCTCACTCCCACACGCGGCGTGGCATTGTTCATCAACGCGTTCAACTTCCCCTCTTGGGGCTTGTGGGAAAAAGCAGCACCTGCGCTGCTGTCGGGCGTGCCCGTCATCGTCAAGCCCGCCACCACCTCTGCGTGGCTCACACAACGCATGGTCAAAGACGTGGTTGATGCAGGCATCTTCCCTGCAGGCGCGATCTCAGTCATTTGCGGCAGCTCTGCCGGCTTGATGGACCAGCTCGAGCCGTTTGATGTGGTCTCGTTCACCGGCTCTGCCGACACCGCCGCCATCATTCGCTCACACCCCGCCGTCACTAAAAAATCAGTGCGCGTGAACATCGAAGCCGACAGCGTCAACTCTGCCCTGCTCTTGCCCAGCGAAGCAGTGGGCAGTGAAGCCATCGAGTTGTTAGTCAAAGAAGTGGCCCGAGAAATGACTGTCAAGTCAGGACAAAAATGCACCGCTATTCGCCGTGTACTGGTGCCAGAAAGCTTGTACGACACCGTGGCCCAAGCCCTCTGTGCGCGCCTGGCCAAAACCACCGTGGGTAACCCACGCAACGAGACCGTGCGCATGGGCGCTGTGGTCAACCGCGAACAGTTCAACACTGTGCGCGATGGCTTGACGTATTTGAAAGCACAAGCCGCCGTGTTGCACGACGGCAGCACACATGCGTTGGTCGATGCGGATGCAGCGATTGCATGCTGCGTCGGCCCCACACTGCTTGGCACACGCGATGCCGCAGGCAGCGATGCGGCCGACCATGTGCACGACACCGAAGTGTTTGGCCCTGTCGCCACCCTGGTGCCGTACCGCAACAACGACCTTGACCATGCACTGCAACTCATCCGCCGCGGCCAAGGTTCATTGGTAGCGTCTGTTTACGGCAGTGACCCTGTTGCATTGAGCAAAGCCATTCCAGAACTCACCGACAGCCACGGTCGTGTGCACGTCATCTCCCCCGATGTCGCCGCATTCCAGACTGGCCACGGCAACGTGATGCCCCAATCACTCCACGGCGGCCCAGGTCGCGCGGGTGGCGGCGAAGAGTTGGGTGGCTTAAGAGCGCTGAACTTCTACCACCGCCGAGCCGCCATACAAGCTAGTACCGCTGTGTTGACACAACTCAAATAACAACACCACACAGCATGAACTTGGAGGAGACAACATGACAAACAACCACAAAACCACCCAAGACGTCCCAGCACCACCGGAGCAGTTCAACTTCGCACAGTTTTTGCTCGAACGCAATGCCGGGCATGGCGATCGTTCTGCTTTCATCGACGACCAAGGCACGCTGACCTATGGCGACTTGTCGCAACGTGTGCGCAGCTTGGCCGCAGGCTTGCGTTCATTGGGCATTCGTCGAGAGGAACGTGTGCTTCTGCTCATGCATGACTGCAACGATTGGCCTGTGAGTTTTTTAGGTGCAATGTATGCAGGCCTGGTGCCTGTGGCCGTCAACACCTTGCTCACGCCCGATGACTACGCCTACATGCTCGAGCACTCACGTGCTCAAGCCGTGTTGGTCTCGGGTGCGTTGTTGCCCACACTCACGGCCGCCATGATCAAGTCAGACCATGAAGTCACCAAGGTCATCGTGTCAAAGCCTGCGGCGCCTTTGCATCCTGCCGAGGTTGAATTTGAATCGTTCATTCAAGCCAACCAACCCATGGCCAAGTCCGCACAAACCAAGGGGGACGATCCTGGCTTTTGGCTCTACTCATCAGGCTCTACCGGCCGCCCAAAAGGCACTGTTCATTCGCATGCCAACCCGTATTGGTCATCTCTACTGTACGGCCAGAACACATTAAAGCTCACAGAAAAAGATGTCTGCTTTTCAGCTGCTAAATTGTTCTTTGCCTATGGCCTGGGCAACGGCCTGACGTTCCCCATGACGGTAGGCGCCTGCGCGATTTTGATGGCTGAACGCCCGACACCTGACGCCACCTTCAAACGCATGATGGGCGGCATTGGCGGCGTCAAACCCACAGTCTTTTTCGGAGCGCCCACGGGCTTTGCAGGTATGTTGGCGCATCCCAACTTACCCGGCAAAGATCAAGTGGCCATCCGCTTAGTATCCTCGGCTGGTGAGGCACTGCCCGCAGAACTGGGCGAGCGATTCCATAAACATTTCGGTGTGCACATCGTCGATGGCATCGGCTCCACCGAGATGCTGCACATCTACTTGACTAACTTGCCACACGACGTGCGCTATGGCACTACCGGTTGGCCCGTACCGGGCTACGACGTCGAACTGCGCGGCGACGATGGTCAGCCCGTAGCAGACGGCGAGCCTGGAGACCTCTACACCAAAGGTCCCTCCGCCGCACTGATGTACTGGGGCAACCGCGAAAAGAGTCGTGAAACATTTCAGGGCGGCTGGACCAAGAGCGGTGACAAATACATTCGCAATTCCGATGGCACTTACACCTATGGCGGGCGCTCCGACGACATGCTCAAAGTCAGCGGCATTTATGTCAGCCCTTTCGAGGTCGAGGCGACTTTGATTCAACACCCAGCCGTACTAGAAGCTGCCGTGATTGGCGTGATCGACAGCGAGGGTTTGACAAAAACTAAGGCCTTTGTGGTTTTGAAAACGGGTGCGCAAGCAACCGAAGAAGTCCTCAAAGCTTTCGTTAAAGATAAGCTCGCACCCTACAAATACCCACGCGTGATCGAATTTGTAACGGAACTTCCCAAAACTGCCACCGGGAAAATCCAACGATTCAAGCTGCGCGCCCAAGAAGCACAAGGCTGATGATCTCATCCTTTGTCAACATCGAGTGGCAAGGTCGCGCGGTGCGCATTGAGCACCAGTGGCTCAACACGCACCTGCACGTCGCGCCGCTCATGGTGTTTTTGCACGAAGGTTTGGGCTCGGTCGCCATGTGGCGCGACTACCCCCAGCTGCTGTGCAATGCCTTGGGCGTGCGCGGCTTGGTGTATTCACGTCCGGGCTATGGGCAATCCACCCCACGTGCAGCCGACGAACACTGGGCGCCCAACTTCATGCACTGCCAAGCGCACGAGGTGTTGCCAGCTTTACTAGAAGCCTTGCAAGTGCAAGAACCCCCGTGGCTCTTTGGGCATAGCGACGGTGGCTCGATTGCACTGCTCTACGCCACACGCCACGCATGTGCGGGGCTGATTGTGTTGGCCCCACACATCATGGTTGAAGACGTGTCGGTGCGGAGCATTGCTGCAGCCAAAGAGGCCTATGAAAACACCGATTTAAGAGGGCGACTGGCTCGATACCATGTTGATGTGGACTCTGCGTTTTGGGGATGGAACCGAATTTGGTTGGCACACGAATTTCGCAGTTGGTCGATCGAAGAAGATCTTTCCACCATCACTTGCCCTGTGCTTGCTGTGCAAGGCATCAACGATGAGTATGGCACCCTAGCGCAAATTCGCGACATCCAACGTCATGTGCCACACACCGAATTGCTTGAACTCAACGACAGCGGCCACTCGCCTCACCGCGACCAACCGCAAGCATTGACAAAAGCATGTTTGCATTTTTTTCAAAAGCAAACTTTCCTCAGCGCGAAACTTTAAACCAACCAGGAGACAACTATGCAAAAAAGAACCGTTCTACTTTCAACCGCTGCATTTGCAGTGATTGCAGCAACCACCAACACATGGGCACAAGCACAACCCAAACTCAAGGTGGGATTCATGCTGCCCGCCACTGGCACCTTTGCCTCTCTGGGAACTGCCATTGACAACGGATTCCGCCTGTACGTGGCCGAACAAGGTGGCAAGATCGCTGGCCGTGAAGTTGAATACGTCCGAGTGGACGACGAGAGCGACCCCTCCAAAGCCACTGACAACGTGAACAAACTCATCAAGCGTGACAACGTCGATGTCATCGTGGGTACAGTGCACAGCGGCGTCGCCATGGCCATGGCCAAAGCCGCCAAAGAATCTGGTACTTTGTTGATCGTGCCTAACGCCGGCGCAGCAGCCGTGACAGGCCCGATGTGCGCCCCCAACATCTTCCGCTCTAGCTTTAGCAACTGGCAACCGGGCTACGCCATGGGTGAAGTGGCTGCCAAAAAAGGCCATAAAAAAATCGTCACCATCACTTGGAAATATGCAGCGGGTGACGAGGCTGTCAAAGGCTTCAAAGAAGGCTTTGAAAAGGGTGGGGGCACTGTGGCGAAAGAACTCAGCCTGCCCTTCCCCAACGTCGAGTTCCAAGCGCTGCTGACTGAAATTGCAGCCACCAAACCTGACGCCGTGTTCACCTTCTTCGCTGGTGGCGGCGCTGTGAAGTTTGTCAAAGACTACTCAGCCGCTGGTTTGAAGAAAACCATTCCGCTGTATGGTTCAGGCTTCCTGACCGATGGCACCTTAGAAGCCCAAGGCGCCGATGCCGATGGTTTGTTGACCACACTGCACTACGCCGACAACTTGCCCAACAAACGTGATCACAGCTTCCGCTTGGCCTATGCCAAAACCTACAAGCTGCAACCCGACGTTTATGCTGTGCAAGGCTACGACGCAGGACAAATGTTGGGCATTGGGTTGAACGCCACCAAAGGTGATGCCAAAAACATCCAAGGCTTTGCACAAGCCGTTCGTGCGGCAAAGATCGACAGCCCACGCGGCACCTTCACCATTTCTAAGAGCCACAACCCTGTACAAGACATTTACTTGCGCAAAGTGGTGGGCAAAGAAAACGTGATGGACAGCATTGCTTCTAAAGCTTTGGCTGACCCAGGCCTCGGCTGCAAGATGTAAACGTGCCCCAAGCCGTCCCCTATGGGACGGCTTATTATTTTTTAAGCACATGACCTAACCCACGGACCCTCCATGGACTTCGCAACTTTTCTCATTCAATGCCTCAACGCCATGCAATATGGCTTGCTGCTGTTCTTGGTCGCCTCTGGCCTGACCTTGATCTTCGGCATCATGGGCGTGATCAATTTGGCCCACGGCAGTTTCTACATGATTGGCGCCTACATGGCCTACGCCTTGGCACCCGTGGTTGGAGCTGCGTTTGGCGGTGAGTTTTTCAGCACCATGGTCGCAGGCTTGGTGCTCTCGGTCATTCTGGGCTATGTGCTGGAATGGGCGTTTTTCAGCTATCTGTATGAGCGCGAGCACTTGCAACAAGTGCTCATGACTTATGGCTTGATCTTGGTGTTTGAAGAGTTGCGCAGCTTGTTGGTGGGCGACGATGTGCACGGTGTCACCGTGCCCGATTTCTTGAACGGCACGCTACCACTCAACGACGTGATGACATACCCTGTCTACCGACTCTTCATCAGCGGTGTGTGTCTGTTATTGGCTGTGGCTATGTGGTTTGTATTCACCCGAACACGCCTAGGCATGATGATTCGTGCAGGCACCAACAACCGAGAAATGGTGCAAAGCTTAGGCATTGACATCACCTTTTTGTACCGCGTGGTGTTTGCCATTGGTGTGGCATTGGCTGTATTTGCCGGCATGATCGCTGCGCCTGTTTCAAGCGTCTACCCCAACATGGGTAACGCTGTACTCATCATTTGCTTTGTGGTGGTGGTCATTGGTGGCATTGGTTCCATCAAAGGCGCATTGGTCGCAGCTTTGCTCATTGGAATCGTCGACACCTTTGGCAAAGTGCTCCTGCCGCAAGCGGCCGGTGTGTTGGTCTATGTGTTGATGGCGCTCATTCTTTTGTGGCGTCCCAACGGTTTGTTTAAGGACTGAGTCATGCGTCATCCTTCCTCTTTTGTGGTGGCCGTATTTGGTCTACTGGCTTTGTGGCCCGTCGTGGCCAGTTCGTATGGCGTGGACTTGGTCGCCAAGATCATGATTTACGCCTTGCTAGCCTTGAGCCTTGAACTGCTCGTGGGCAGTACGGGCTTGGTGTGCTTTGGTCAGGCTGCGTTTTTTGGCATTGGGGCGTATGCCGCCTTGCTGCTCGCGCCCGCCGATGGCAGCGCGCCTTCGCTCTTGCTCTCGTTGTTGTCTGCCGTGGTGTTGGCAGGTGTTTATGCGTTGGCCGTAGGGGCGCTATCGCTACGCACTCAAGGCGTGTACTTCATCATGGTGACCTTGGCGTTTTCGCAAATGGCTTACTACGTGGTGCATGACACACCGCTGGGTGGCGGCACTGACGGCATTTACATGTATGTCAAGCCTGCATTGGGTTGGATTGATCTAGACCAGCCTATGCATTTGTACGGTTTCATTTGGTTCAGTTTGTTGCTGGGCTATGTGCTTCTCACGCAGTTGCTTCGCTCGCCGTTTGGTCGAGCCTTAGCGGGTATTCGTGTGAACGAACAGCGCATGAAAGCAACCGGTTTTTCAACCTACCCCTACAAGCTGGCAGCATTCACAGTGTCGGGCGCAATTGCAGGTTGGGCTGGCTATTTGTTTGCCATCAAAGACGGCTTTGTGAACCCCGAGTTGCTGAGCTGGCATTTGAGTGGTGCCGTGTTGGTGATGATCATCTTAGGTGGCTTGGGCCACATGCGTGGTGCACTCATTGGTGCTTTTGCATTTGCTTTGCTGCAAGAGTTGTTTCAATCCGAAGCGGTGTTTGGCAGTTATGCCAAGCACTGGCACTTGGGCCTAGGCATGGCCATCATCGCGTGTGTGGCGTTCATGCCTCATGGGCTGGTTGCTTTGCCTAAGCAGTTCCGTGAGCGCCTGATCGGTCGCTCAACCCACTCCAAAAATACCAAAACTGAGGAGGATGCCGCATGAGCACCCAGATCCTCTTGCGAGGTAAAAATCTCACACGCCGTTGGGGCGGCCTCATCGCCGTCAACAATGTGTCACTAGACTTGCCGCGTGGCAGCGTACATGCCGTCATCGGTACCAATGGTGCAGGCAAGTCCACACTGATCAATTTGCTCTCGGGCGAATTCCCACCTTCGTCGGGTGAAGTCGAATTACTCGGCCAAGATATTTCCCAATGGCCTCAGCCACGCCGGGCTCGCGCAGGCTTAGGCCGCAGCTACCAACGCAACACCATCTACCCCAGCTTCACAGTGCTCGAAAACTGCCGACTCTCGGCACAAGCACAGCACCAACAAGCATGGAAGTTTTGGCGCAATGCCGAGGCAGACCCCATCACACAACACATCGGCCACGATGCCGCCGTGCGTGTGGGCTTGGGGGATGTGCTGCACCGACAAGCGGGCTTTCTGAGCCACGGCCAAAAACGTCAACTTGAAATTGCCATGTGCTTAGCCACAGCACCCCAAGTGCTGCTGCTAGACGAACCACTGGCCGGCATGGGTGCGGAAGAAACCGAACGCATGCTCGCCCTCTTACAAGAACTCAAACAAGACCACGCGATTTTGTTGGTCGAGCATGACATGGATGCCGTGTTTCGCATTGCCGACTGCATCACCGTCATGGTCAACGGCAATGTCATTGCCTCGGGCACGCCCGATGAAGTGCGCAATAACCCAGACGTGCGCAGCGCCTATTTGGGAGATCACTGATGCCTGTCAGTTCTGAAATCATTTTGCAAGCACAAGACGTGCATGCGTGGTACGACAGCAGCCATGTGCTACACGGCGTGAGCCTAGACATTCGCAAAGGCGAAACCGTGGGCCTCTTGGGTCGCAACGGCATGGGCAAAAGCACGCTCATTCGCAGCTTACTGGGCCATGTGCACCAACGCGATGGCCACATCCATTTGTTTGGTCACGACATCTCCAAAGCGCGTCCTCATGAAGTGGCGCGCATGGGCGTGGCCTATGTGCCCGAAGGCCGTGGCGTATTTGGCAACCTGAGTGTTCGCGAGAACTTAGTCATGGCCGCACGCCGGGGCCGCGATGACCGCAACGATTGGACTCTCGAACGTGTGCTGCACACCTTCCCACGTTTGGCAGAACGCCTAACCAACTTAGGCAGCCAACTCTCTGGCGGCGAGCAACAAATGCTGTCGATTGGTCGCGCCTTGATGACACACCCCGACCTCATCATCTTGGACGAAGCCACCGAAGGTTTGGCCCCGCTCATCGTGGCTGACATTTGGCGCGTGATTGACGAGATCAAAGCCAGCAGTTTGGCCGTGCTCATTGTGGATCGTGATTGGCACAAAGTGCTGTCTCGCAGCAACCGCGCCTTGGTGTTGCAAAAAGGTTTGGTGGTGTTGCAGGGTGATGCCAATGACATGTTGCACAACCCCGAACTGCCCAACTACTTGGGTGTGTGATCTGCTATGAAAGCGATTTACATCGACGGCCACGGTGGCAACGAAGTGGTGCATGTGGGTGAGCGACCCAACCCACAACGACACGCAGGCGAAGTGCTCATTCGGATGCAAGCCAGTACGCTCAATCAAGTAGACCTGTACATGCGCAACAGCGGTGCAGGCATCACCCACCAGCTGCCGCAAACCATGGGTATCGAAGGCTTTGGCCATGTGGCCGAGTGCGATGCCGACAGTGGTTTCAACGTAGGCGATACGGTGGTGATTCACCCCAGCATCAGCTGCGGCCAATGCGAGTTTTGCTTGCGTGGCGACGATGTGTTGTGCACCCGCGTTTCCTTTGTGGGTGAACACCGTGATGGCGCTTGGTCTGAGTATCTGGCACTCCCTGCCCGCAATGTGTTGCTTGCACCCAGTTACTTGAGTGCCTCTGAAGCGGCAGCCTTGGCCGTCACACATCAGACGGCGTGGCGCATGCTGGTCACCCAAGGCCAGCTCAAAGCCGGACAAACCGTGTTGATTTTTGGCATTGGCGGTGGCGTTTCCGTGGCCGCCTTACAAATTGCCAAAGCCATCGGTGCACGCGCCATCGTCACCTCACGCCATGCACACAAACTCGAACGTGCTTTGCAAATAGGCGCAGAGTTGGGCATTCACACACCGCATGACGATGTGGTGAAAAGCGTCATGGGCTTCACCAATAAACGCGGCGTGGATGTGGTGATTGAAAACGTGGGCGAAGCCGTGTGGGGCGACGCCATGAAGTCACTGGTGCGGGGTGGCAAGCTGATAACGTGTGGCGCCACCAGCGGCGATCAACCGCCCGCCGATTTGCGTCGCATCTTCATTCGACAACTGCAAATCATCGGCTCCACTCTTGGCAATTTGCAAGAGTTAAAAGACATGCTGGTGTTCTACGAACAACACCAAATTCGCCCCGTGATTGACCGCACATTCACCATGAACCAAGTGCACGACGCGCTGAATGTGATGTCACGCGCTGAGCAGTTTGGGAAGATTGTTCTTGATTTAACAACCTAAAATCTCTTAAGCATTACGGATAATTATGCTGGCTTAAGTTAACGCCTTGGATTCTGCAAGCTAGCTTATCACCGCCACAAGAATGAAGTAGCTGAAGCAAGACACTTATTAAAGGGAGACAAGCTACACAACCCCTTCGCTGGTCATTACCCTAACCGCAAACGTGCATGTTAGCCACCAGACGAGCTGAGTGTGCGAAGTCAACACATCAAACGCTAGGCACTTGAAGAAAAAAATGGGTGATTGAAGCTTCAACAGTACACGGGACGATTCACAAGTTATGTAGTTGAGTGACTTTGCGTCTAACGCACTTCGATAACAGAGTACGTGCACAGAACTTGCCATCAAGTTAACAGCACTTCAGAAATTAAAAATGCCTATAGTAAAAAAATTTATGGATAACAATGAATTTATCAGCTTTAGATTAGCAAATAATGGAAATCAAATTTTCAAGCATCAGTTGCAGGATCAACTACAACAGCACTGATAAAGTCTAAAGAGATATGACCATCGCCAGTAACTTTCAAAGGAATAAAACGAATTCTGTTTCCATAGTCATCATGTTCAACGTGGCACAACAATTTTTTTTCGTCGCACCTATCAAAACTAGTGCTTTCAAAAAACTCTAAATTCAAGTGAGTGGGAAATAAAGATTTCATAGGTCACTGGCACATAAAACGTGAGTCGGAAGTGAATTGCTTCAAATTTCGACTCACGTTGTTTTCTCAAGTGAAATGCTAGGTCAGAATGGATATTGCTGAACTTCGGGCTCAATAGTCAGCCACTTCAATTCAGTAAATTCGTCGATCACTGCACGTCCATCGAAGCGGCCGTAGCCACTACCTTTAGTTCCACCGTAGGGGGCTTGAGCTTCGTTTTGTACAGTCGCACCATTAACGTGAACAGACCCGTATTCAAGTTCCATCGCTACTGCAAGTGCTCGATTGACATTGCGACCAAATACACCTGACGACAAACCATATGCACTGTCATTTGCAACATCTATGGCTTCTTCCGTAGATTTCACACGTACAACAACAGTAATAGGACCGAAGGTTTCCTCGTCATAAATTTGCATACTCGAATCAACATAATCCAAGATCGTTGCAGGCATTACCGCACCATCAGCCACGCCACCGCAAACAATCTTCGCTCCCTTCTTAAGCGCATCGTTGATCATGTCGTTAATACGAACGCCTGAAGATGGATTGATCATCGGGCCGATAATGCAGCCTGGATTGGCCGCTGGATCTGCCATTTGCAACTCCTTAGCCCGCGCAGCGAATTTAGCCACAAATTCATCAGCCACTTTTTCGTCAACGATCAAACGCTCGGTTGACATACAAATTTGGCCTTGGTACAGGAATGAGCCGAACACAGCAGCTTTCACTGCCTCGTCTACATTGGCATCATCCAAAATAACCAAGGGCGATTTGCCTCCCAACTCCAACAAACAACGCTTCACATGCTTTGCCGCCTTCTCAGCAATGATCCGACCAACGCGTGTTGAACCAGTGAAGTTAATACGTCGAACAGCTTTGTGTGCAATCAAGGCATCAACTACGTCTGGCGCTGTATCAGGTGAATTGCTGAGGTAATTCAATACGCCTGGTGGGAAGCCTGCTTCAACCATGGCCTCTGCGACCAAGGCGTGCGTCTTCGGGCTAACTTCTGAACCACGGAATACCACGGTGTTACCGCAAACGATAGGATAAGCAATAGCACGAGCAGCCAGAACAACTGTGCCGTTCCATGGCACGATGCTGAAAATTACCCCAACAGCTTGACGCAAAGTCATCGACAAAGCGCCGGGCTTATCTGTTGGGATGGTCTCACCCTGAATTTGGGTAGCCAAAGAGGCTGCCTCGCGAAACACATTAGCAGCCAAATGCACGTTAAACCCCGCCCACAATGCAGAAGCGCCAACCTCGGCAGCCATAACTTCAATGAATTGAGGTGTTTTAGATTCGAGGATATCCGCTGCTTTCAACAACAAACGGCGACGCTCGCTAGGAGCTGAACGTTTCCACGATTTGAAAGCTTCATGTGCGGAGAGTGCTGCAGCATCTGCATCGACTACGCCCGCAGCAGCTGATTGCGTGATCAATTGCTTGGTCACAGGATGATGGCGTTCGAATTTAGCACCGTTATTAGCATCGATCCATTTGTTGTCGATCAGAATTTGTGATTGCAATGACATGGGAATATTTCCTTGTTTTGATTTAAAAAGTTGACTGATAAAACTAAGCATCAGCGTCTCAAGATTTCTTGGTGAGAATGTCGGCCATACGCTCTCCGATCAAAGCGCACGTAGCCATCGTCGCAACAGAAGCGATACGCGGCATGATGGAACTGTCCGCGATGCGCAAACCTTGAACACCATTTACACGCAAGTTCGCATCGACAACAGCTTCACTATCCTTGCCCATACGACAAGTGCCAGCTTGATGGAAATATGTTGTTGCACCGTTGCGAACAAAATCTTCCATCGCTTTGCCAGTCAATTTCTTACCTGGCGCAACTTCGCGTTTGACGTAGTCCTTCATTGCAGCTGAGTTACCGATTTCACGGCTCACTTCGATGCCATATGCAAGGGCCTTCACGTCATCTGGATGGCTAAGGAATCGTGCATCAACGATGGGGCGGTCTTTTGCATCAGCTGAGCGCAAGCGAATTTCACCGCGGCTCTTAGGTGCGACGAGGCCTGCGCAAAGTGCCCAACTTGTTCCTGGAGGTGCGTATTGTTTGGCAACTACATCACTGGCGTAAGGCAATTCAATTTGCACCAAGTTCACATCCGGCGAGGCAAGACCCGCACGACTCTTCAAGAAGCCAGCGGCATTAGCTGCACTGTTGCGATGTGGAACGTGCTCTTTTGGTTCCCAGATACATCCACCGTGTAACAAATGATCTTGGAAGTTTTTGCCAACTTCTTTGGAATGAACAACAGTTTTAATGCCATGCTCAGTCAGTTGTTTCTCATCTCCAATACCGCTCAACATCAAAAGCTTGGGTGTATTGATACCGCCAGCGCTAACGATGACTTCTGTGCTTGCGCCAATCACGCTTTGCACGCCTGCACGCGTTATGCGAACACCAGTTACCTTAGTTCCGCTCAACTCCAAGCGATCGACGTGTGTGTTAACGACCACAGTGACGTTTGGATTCGCAAGCACCGGGTACAGATACGATCGAGCCATGCTTTGACGGCGACCATCTCGAATGATTTGGTTCATCAATGCAAAACCAATTCCGCCCTCTTCACGCTTACCGTTTTGATCTTCAAGTACGGGGTAGCCGAGTGATTTGGCTGCTGCCAACATGGCTGGAGCTGCAGGATGTGGGTTGAAAGCTGGTTGACACCAGACTGGGCCAGTCTTGCCACGGTAGCGCTCACTCGGAGCACCTTGCCAATTTTCCATGCGGCGATAGATTTCCAATCCAGATTCGTAGCCCCAAGACTTATCACCGCTGGCCTGAGCCCAAAACTCCAAATCCTGTTTAAAAGGACGAGCCCAAATGGTTGCGTTAATGCTGCTGCCACCACCAACGACTTTACCCATGTGCTCAGGAATAGCCCGGTTGTTTGTGCTCGCGGATGCAATTGCAACATCGCCCCAATCGCGCTCTGAACCAAGGTTGGTAAACCAAACAGTTGGGTCCATGACAGATGGCGCGGTGTCCCAGTCGCCTGCTTCAATCATCAAGATGGACGCGTTTTTACGTTGCGCCAACCGACCTACCAATGCACAAGCAGCCGAACCGGTCCCAACAACAACATAGTCATATGAAGCTTTTAGATTTTTCGTGCGCTCATTTTGATTGGCACGCATGGCATCAAGTTCATCGGCTAGCGCAGACAAACCCATCGTTGCCATGCCGGTAGCAGCTGCAGCACGAATAAAGCTTCGTCGATCAAAACGACCTGCAATCAGGCGTCGTTCTAAGTTCTCAAGGAGTGAATCCTGCGCGGCTGAATTTGTCTCAATGTGATTTTTCATTTTCTCAATCCCGTTGTGTCTGAAGGTTCTGTCCCTTGCTTAGCGACTGCTTCAACAAGTTACGAAACGGACTTTATGTGTCCTGTCAACCAACAAAAACATCGGGAATTCCCTTGCCATTTTTTGTTCTATTTCGGAACAAAAAAAGAATGAAGGAAATTAAAGCAGCACGAAACGATCAAAAAAAAGCCTCGCAGAATCATCTGTAAGGCCTAACGCGATCAAATTAGTCGCTACGTCAACTGGTGGATTTCCAAGCAGAAATATCGATTGATAGCTCTTGAATACGCCGATAAATCAACCCCCTTGACACCTTCAATCTCTTAGCAACTTTTGAGATATTTCCTTTGTATTCAAGCAAATATTTTTTGATCAGTTCTGCATCTGAATCGCGGAAACTTTCTAGCTCACGACTACTCTCGTTATTGAAAACCTCTCGACATAAAACAGACACATTTGGTGAATCATCAACAACATCCTTGGACCTACTATTTTCGACCTCAAATCTTTTGTGGAGTGATTTTTCAGAGGCTAATGAATCACAAAGATCAGCACACATGTACACCGAAAATCCGTTCACCAAACGCTGTAAGACTGCGTCTTTTCCAATCATGCCGAGTAGGTCAGTAAATTTCAAATCGAAAATTTCATCAACTTTTATTTTTGTTGAACTACATTCGAATGGAATTTTCAAAAGACTGTTTGCAACGGAATTGACCCATTGAACATAACCATCTTGGTCAACCCCCATGATGCCGACCATTGGAGAATTCAGCAGACCATGAAGGAACTGGAATTTGAGAAGAATCGTGTTTCTAGCCTGAGAAACAAGTAAACGGTTTTCGATAGATGATGCATATGCGCCAACCACCGATGCGGGATCAAAAGAAAATGGTGCCGCCTCGCTTGAGATATCGAGTATTCCTGCAAGTTTTCCATCTATACCCCGAATGGGCGCCGCAACACAAAACATTTCTTTGACGCTGTCAAAGTAATGCTCTGCGCCAAGCACACAAGCTTGCATGCCAGTACGTGCAACCAGCCCTGGCGCTGTCGTTCCTACAAAATCCTCAGCAAGGCTAATGCCAACCCGATGAGCCACAGGAATAATTTTTTGGTCAGTTTTACTGGATGGCGTTAGACCGATCAGAACACCTGTGGGGTCTGTGAGCACAACAGAACAACTGGATGAACTGGTGACAGGCAATAAATTAACCTGCTCAAGCAACCAAGCTTCGTGCAACGCCCGATTCTTTTGAATCGACAATTGACTTCGACTTGCTGATACAGGTTGAAACTCAATACGACTGCTGGGCAATGAACCAGTACGATAGCAGCGCATCCATGATTGAAAAATCTGCTCTGATACCGTGCCTGTAGGAAGTACTCCTTCTTCAAAGAATTTCGACTTTGCCAGAGCGACTCTATCGTTGTGCGAGTTTGAGAATAACGATAGCAATTGATACCCCCAGTGCGTCTAAATGCACGTGAAATTAGTTTCGATAGACTGAATTTACTATCTAGGCTAATTACACGTACTAACGTATTCCATTAAGAAGCGTCAGGTTGCTGCATTGGAGCAGCATTTTTAAATGCATCGAGTTGCATACACGCAGCCTCCACAGCAGCGATCAGCGGCCATTGTGTCAAGTCCACTTTAAAACGACGTGCACTTTCAACCTGTGGTACCAAGTACACATCGGCCAAAGTAGGTGTATCGCCGTAACTAAAGACTCCACGTTTTTTATCTGCAGCGAGTATTGCTTCGTAGGCATTGAAGCCATCTTTAATCCACGTGGCGCACCATGCGTTGACCGCATCTTCATTGGCGCCTAACTCATTGCGCAAATACTGCAAGATGCGTCGGTTGTTGATGGGGTGTATATCGCACCCCACCAAGGCAGCTAGGGCACGAACGTGTACACGACCGCTTGCGTTGGCAGGTAGAAGCGCAGGCGTTGGATAGGTCTCTTCCAACCACTCGATGATGGCGGGCGACTGGATCAACATCTGCTCACCCGTGTCAAGCACAGGCAGAAAGCCCTGTGGGTGAATGGCTTTAAAAGCCTCTTGCAAGTGCTCTTCGGTTCGCATATCCACGGCAACGTAATCGGTGACGATACCTTTGAGGTTCAAAGCAATACGCAAGCGATGAGATGTACCACTGCGAAAAAAACTATAAAGTTTCATAGCGTTATTCCGCCGCGCCGATATTCAAAGCCACTTCAGCCACACCTGCCACACGGCCTGTGATCTTGTCACCAGGCACCACGGCACCAACACCTTCAGGCGTACCTGTATAAATCAAGTCACCTGGTTGCAAATGGTAGAACAATGACAAATCAGCAATGATTTCACGCACATCCCAGATCAACTTGTTCACATCAGAAGATTGCTTGGTTTCACCATTCACTTCTAATGCAATCGGCCCGTGATCGATGATTTGACCTTCCATTGGGACGATTTCGGTACACACAGATGAATGCTCCACGTCTTTTCCCAGGTCCCATGGACGGCCTTTGTCACGTGCCACTAGCTGAAGATCGCGACGGGTCATATCTAAACCAGCGGCATAGCCATAAATCACTTCATGCGCTTTGTCATGACTCACACGGAAACCAGGTTTACCAATAGCGACGACCATCTCCATTTCAAAGTGGTAGTTTTGAGTCTCGGGTGGGTAGGTCACGGTTGAACCACTAGCTAGCAAGGTTTGTGGAGCTTTGGTGAAGTAAAAGGGACGTTCAACACTTTTATCCACTGGCTTGCCCATTTCCACAGCATGGGCGTGGTAGTTACGGCCCACAAAGAACAAACGATTAATTGGGAACCGCTCTGTCTTGCCTTTAATGGCAAGAGATTGAACGACAGGAGGTGCGAAAAGATATGAAGTCATTGTTTTTCCAGATGATGAAGTAAATGGTTACCCACGGTTCTCAAACACACCAAGTTTTCGGTGCAGAGGAGACTCGTCGGCGATAAAGATGAAAGTAGGTTTCTTGACATCCAGGTTTTTAAGCGTGACTGCTTCGTACCCAGGTGCACAGCAGGTATCAGCTTCAGCCAAGCTGAAGGTTGAATCCACGATCTTGGCTTCTACTGTGCCTTCGATGACATGAAATACCTGAGCGGGAGAGCGTGCAGGCAAACGCAAGGTTTGGCCGGGTCGCAACATCAATGCGTAAAAACCCAATATGTTTTCTGCGTCATTTCCGGTTTCAGGATTGACGTAAGTGACTTGAATTGATTCCTGTGAAGGATTGTCTTGAGCCATAGACTCCAATGCGGTCTTCGCGTCTGTCCATGCATAGCGCAGCATAGGGTAGGCCTTCTTGCTACGTTCAAACACATGCGTGGGCACCACGCCCCCACGGGCATATTGTTTATCACCAAGACCTGGCACTACGGTTTGACGATCCCCATTGATGTGATAGCTGGCTTCCATGTAATAGACCAAGGGCAAGTCGAGCACATCGAGCCAAATGACTGGTTCTGTGCCATCGTGACCATGCTCATGCCACAAACCTGTTGGAGTCAGGATCAAATCACCACGACTCATAGGGCACTTCTCGCCATCGACTGTGGTGTATGCCCCCTCGCCTTCCACAATCATGCGTACGGCATTTGGGGTGTGACGATGACTAGGAGCCCATTCACCCGGCATCAAGAGTTGCATACCCAAATACATTGCAGCACTTGCTTGCATTTTTTCTAAACCGTGACCGGGGTTGGCCAATACCAACACACGACGCTCAGCTTTTTCAATTGGCGTGAGTTCGCCCGCTTTCAACAAGAGTGGCTTGATGGTTTTATATGGCCAGTGAGTTGGTTTGGTTTGCCGAGTTGGAATCTTGGGCGGCAATACACCGCGTAAGCTCGGCCACAGAGGGACAAGATTTAAGTCGCGCAACTCTTGCACATACTCTTTGGGTAGGTCTTCGATACGACCAAGTTCATGAGACATTCGTGATCCTTTCAAGCTCAATTGCCTAAACCTAGTGGGGCTGGCGTTTTATTCAAAATTTCTCGGAACAGATCAGAAAAATGACTACTGTCTGCATGACCTGACAACGGATCTGTGTTTTCACTGAATGCATCAGCAATCTGATCCCAATCAGCATCC
>JACCDV010934562.1_pt1 | contig 37635 bp, 37 predicted proteins | sample 7446131 | NCBI WGS metagenome assembly JACCDV01 (sample SAMN15323448, study PRJNA562643) | freshwater metagenome | isolation source: river surface water | place: USA:Blue River Watershed | collected 2017-08-17
AACCTCAAATTAATCACAAGATTATGTCAGTAAAAATTAGATTACAAAGACACGGAAAAAAAGGGAAACCTTTTTATTGGGTTGTTGCAGCAGATGCAAGATCAAAAAGAGATGGTAAATTCTTAGAAAAATTAGGAACTTACAATCCAAACACTAACCCTGCAACTATCGATTTAAACATCGAGAAAGCTGCACAGTGGTTACACAATGGTGCTCAGCCAACTGACACTGCAAGAGCAATTTTATCTTACAAAGGTGCTTTATTAAAACACCACTTAGATGGAGGAGTTCGTAAAGGTGCTTTAACTCAAGAGCAAGCAGATGCTAAATTAGCAGCTTGGTTAGAAGAGAAAGCTGGAAAAGTTGATGCTAAAAAAGCTGGTTTATCAAAAGCGGAAGCTGATGCTAAAGCTAAAGCTTTAAAAGCTGAACAAGAAGCAAACGCAAAACGTATTGCTGCTCAAGCTGAGGCTGCAAAAGCTGCTGAAGCTACAGAAGAAGTTGCTGAAGAAGTAGTTGAGGCTGCTGCTGAAGAAGCTCCTGCTGTTGAAGAAAACAACGAAGAAACAGAAGCTTAATATTATAGCGATTCCATGCGTAAAGAAGAATGTTTCTATTTAGGTAAAATCGCGAAAAAATTTAGTTTCAAAGGGGAAGTATTGGCGTATTTAGACACCGACGAACCCGAATTGTATCAAAATTTGGAATCAGTTTTTGTTGAAATCAACAAAAGTCTGGTTCCATTTTTTATTGAAAGTAGTTCGCTTCACAAAGATAAATTCTTGCGTATTCGTTTTGAAGACATCCAAACCGAAGAAGAAGCAGACGAAATCATGGGAAGCGAATTATATCTTCCACTTTCTATGTTACCTAAATTAGAAGGAACCCAATTTTACTATCACGAAGTTATCGGGTTCGATGTATTAGATACTCGTTTAGGAAACATTGGAAAAATTGCCGCTATTAATGACAGTGGTGCTCAACCTCTTTTTGAAATCGATAAAAACGGAACTGAAATTTTAATTCCGCTTATTGATGATTTTATCATTGCACTTGACAGAACAAACAAAACCATTACTTTAGAAACTCCTGAAGGTTTGGTGGATTTATATCTTGGATAATTCCAATGACTTTTAGCTTCAAACAATTTTCCGTTAATCAAGATCGTTGTGCTATGAAAATTGGCACTGATGGTGTTTTGCTTGGCGCTTGGACTCCATTAATTAACAATCCTTACAATATTTTAGATATTGGTGCCGGAACTGGAATTTTGTCTTTAATGTTAGCCCAAAGAAGCAACGCTGAACAAATTGACGCGATTGAAATTGACGAAGATGCTTACGAACAATGTGTTGAGAATTTTGAAGCTTCGCCTTGGGGAGATAAATTGTTTTGTTTTCATGCCGGTTTGGACGAATTTGTGGACGAACCTGAAGATGAATATGACTTAATCATTTCTAATCCGCCTTTTTATACCGATGATTATAAATCTGATAATACCTCGAGAGATTTAGCGCGTTTTGAAGATGCTTTGCCTTTTGAAGAATTAATTGAAGCGGCTGCTTTATTACTTTCGGATAATGGAATTTTCTCTGTGATTATTCCTTTTAAAGAAGAAGAACGTTTTGTTACTATGTGTAAAGAATTGGATTTGTTTCCATTAAAAATTACTCGTGTAAAAGGCACGCCAACATCGGAAATCAAAAGAAGTTTATTAGCTTTTCGCCGAATGGAACAAACTCCGTTAATTGATGAGTTAGTCATTGAAATTTCGAGACATAATTATACTCCTGAATACATCGAATTGACGAAAGAGTTCTATTTAAAGATGTAACCCTAGCCCAGATAGCAGCGGCATCTCCCGATAGCTATCGGGAATAAAGCGGATAGCTGGAAAAAGCTTCTTATAAAATTATAACACTTGTTCATTGATTTGTTAAAAATGTTTACTTACTTTTGTGACTTTCAAATCAAAAACTATGAGACCAGACTTATTTCAATCTCCAGATTATTATTTATTAGACGAATTATTATCTGACGAACATAAAATGGTACGTGATGCTGCACGTGCTTGGGTAAAAAAAGAAGTATCTCCAATTATTGAAGAATACGCACAAAGAGCAGAATTTCCAAAACAAATCGTAAAAGGTTTAGGAGAAATTGGTGGATTTGGCCCATACATTCCAGTAGAATATGGTGGTGCTGGATTAGATCAAATTTCTTATGGATTAATCATGCAAGAAATTGAAAGAGGAGATTCGGGTGTACGTTCGACTTCTTCGGTTCAATCTTCATTAGTGATGTATCCAATTTGGAAATACGGAAACGAAGATCAAAGAATGAAATATTTACCAAAATTAGCCACTGGAGAAATGATTGGTTGTTTTGGTTTAACAGAGCCAGATTACGGTTCAAATCCAGGCGGAATGGTAACTAATTTTAAAGATATGGGCGATCATTATCTTTTAAATGGTGCTAAAATGTGGATTTCGAATGCACCTTTTGCTGATATTGCAGTAGTTTGGGCTAAAAACGAAGAAGGAAGAATTCACGGATTAATCGTGGAAAGAGGAATGGAAGGTTTCTCAACTCCTGAAACACATAATAAATGGTCATTAAGAGCTTCTGCCACTGGAGAGCTTATTTTTGACAACGTAAAAGTTCCAAAAGAAAACTTATTACCAAACAAATCTGGATTAGGTGCGCCACTAGGATGTTTAGATTCAGCACGTTATGGAATTGCTTGGGGAGCGATTGGAGCAGCAATGGATTGTTATGATACCGCTTTGAGATATTCAAAAGAAAGAATTCAGTTTGACAAACCAATTGGAGCTACTCAATTACAACAAAAGAAGTTAGCTGAAATGATTACTGAAATCACGAAAGCGCAATTATTAACTTGGAGATTAGGTGTTTTACGTAACGAAGGAAAAGCTACATCAGCTCAAATTTCGATGGCGAAAAGAAACAACGTTGATATGGCGTTAACTATTGCTCGTGATGCACGTCAAATGCTTGGTGGAATGGGAATTACAGGTGAATATTCAATCATGAGACACATGATGAATTTAGAATCTGTTGTTACTTACGAAGGAACGCATGACATTCACTTGTTAATTACGGGTATGGATGTAACCGGTTTCCCTGCATTTAAGTAATTAAACAATAGATAAAATTGATACAAAATGCTTCTCTTTTCAGAGAAGCATTTTTAAATTTGTGGTATATAGATTAAAAAACTTATTTAGAAAATTATCCTATGAATATTCAAAGCATAAACCAATCAATTCAAAATCAGAAAGAACAATTGTTAAACCATTCGTTATACAACATAGTAAAAACGATTGACGATTTACATTGTTTCTTGGAAAACCACATTTATGCAGTTTGGGATTTTATGTCGTTATTAAAAGCCTTGCAAAATAAATTGACTTGTACTACAACACCTTGGTTACCTATTGGGAATCCAGAAATTCGTTATTTAATTAATGAGATAGTTGTTGCCGAAGAAACTGATTTATCATTAGATGGAACGCGTCAAAGTCATTTTGAAATGTATTTAGATGCGATGGTACAATGTGGCGCTTCAACCAATCAAATCAATTCATTTTTAAAGAATGTTGAAGAAACTAAAAACATTTTTGTATCGATTAAACAAAGTGATTTACATTCGAATGTGAAAGCGTTTTTGGATTTTACTTTCCGTGTAATTGAACAAGGAAAACCTCATGAAATTGCAGCTGCATTTACTTTTGGAAGAGAAGATTTGATTCCAAATATGTTTACCGAAATCTTGAAAAACTTTCAGCAAAACTTCCCAGAAACCAATTTATCGAAACTAATTTATTATTTCGAAAGACATATTGAATTAGATGCTGATGAACACGGACCAATGGCAATGCAAATGATTGTAGAACTTTGTGGCGATTCCGAACAAAAATGGAATGAAGTACAAGAAGTTTCGGTTTTAGCTTTAGAAAAAAGAATCGGGCTTTGGAATGCAATTGAAGAACAAGTGGAACATAAACATGAATTGGTATAAAATAAAAGCGAGAATTTCTTCTCGCTTTTTTTATTGTTCTGGTGCTATTTCAATTTCTAAACCTTCTAAATCTTCTGTGATTGGAATTTGGCAACTTAATCGTGAATTATCCTTTACGTGATAAGCTTCCCAAAGCATGGCTTCTTCGTCTGGATTGCGTTCTAAAGAAAGGACATCATTTAAAACATAACACTGACAAGATGCACACATCGCCATTCCACCACAAACACCAACAGTTCCTTCTTCGGCTAATTCATAAGAACGAATTAACTCCATAATGTTCATGTTCATGTCGGTTGGAGCTAATACTTCGTGTTTAACTCCGTTTCTGTCGGTTATGAAAATTTTTACGTCTTGTGGCATTATTCCTTTCTGTTTTTTTTAAGTTGTTCAATGTCCTCTAAATCTTTATATCTGCCAGAAGCCTCCTTATTCTTTAATAAATCATCATAATTAATATAGGGTACTTGAAAATTTTGAACATTTAAAAATTTACAATTTTTATAACTTTCAAAAAAGTTTAAACCATCAACATGAGTTAATATTTCAATTTTTGTTGGTTCCATACCTATGCTCCAAACATCAAATTTATCACTATTAAATTCTTCTTTTGAAAACATTGGAGCGCCAAAATCAGTATAAACTTTATATAATTTTAAATAATTCTCATCTGTTTTATTTACCCACAAATCTAAATCACCTGTACTTCTAACATATCCGTTTAAAATAACTGCGTAACCTCCAACCAACAAGTATTCGACTTCATGTTTTCCGAGAAGTTCTAAAAATTCGAGAAAATCGTAATTAAATAAGTTTGGCATTTTTTCTTGAAGAAGTTTTTAATCTATCAACTTTGGTTTTTTCAGAAGTATTAAAAATAGAATAAATTATGAAACATGCAGCATTCAATCTTTCCAAAGGAGATTTTTCAACATAATAAGTAACATGATCATCAGCTTCTTTAAAGCTTGACTTAGAAACCACTGTTCGTATCATTCTATACTGACTCATAATTACTTTGTTATTTCAAAGTTACTAAATTAATCAATCGATTTTACAACGGCTTTTTCAGCTTCTTTTCTAGTTCCATCAAAACCATCAACTCCAGAAACTGTGGTATATTTCAACACATAACGTTTTCCTGGATTGATTCTGTTATAAACACTTTGACACATTAATGTTGCTTCGTGGAATCCACATAAAATCAACTTTAATTTTCCTGGATATATGTTTACGTCACCAATAGCGTAAATTCCGTCGATATTGGTTTGATAATCTAAAGCGTTATTTACTTTGATAGCGTTCTTTTCGATTTCTAATCCCCAGTTAGCAATTGGCCCTAATTTTGGCGTTAATCCGAAAAGTGGAATAAAATAATCGGTTTTAAAATTTTCTAAGACACCATCTTTATCTAGAGTAATGCTTTCAACATGATTTTCACCTTTAATTCCAACTACTTCTGCTGGAGTAATTAAATTAATTTTTCCTTCTTTCTTTAATTCTTGTACCTTTTCAACAGAATCTAAAGCGCCTCTAAATTCATTTCTTCTATGTACAAGTGTTACTTTTTTAGCAACATTAGAAAGAAAAATGCTCCAATCTAAAGCAGAATCTCCACCACCAGCAATTACAATTTCTTTATCTCTAAATAGTTCTGGATCTTTTACAAAATATTCAACTCCTTTTTCTTCGTAAAATGAAATGTTTTCAATAGTTGGCTTTCTTGGTTCAAAAGTACCTAATCCTCCAGCAATTGCAACGGCTTTTGCATGATGTTTTGTTCCTTTGTTTGTGGTAACAATAAAGGTTCCATCTTCTAATTTATCAATTGTTTCTGCAGTTTCTGCTAAAGTAAAACCTGGTTGAAACTGTTTGATTTGTTCCATTAAATTCGTTACCAAGTCTCCCGCTAAAACTGAAGGATAACCCGGAATATCGAAGATAGGTTTTTTTGGATATAATTCAGCTAATTGTCCACCAGGTTGTGGCAGAGCATCAATAATATGACATTTTAATTGTAATAATCCGGCTTCAAAAACAGCAAAAAGTCCCGTAGGACCTGCGCCAATGATTAATATATCAGTTTGAATCATGTTTTAAAATCATTTAATGTTGTAAAGTTACAAATACTAAAATTTGCTATACGTTACATTAGTTACAAAAAGGCAAAATTGAATAATTCAACAATAACATAATATGATAATAATCAGTTACGCTATATTTTCTACTGTTTCAATTTGAGGAACATATTTTTTTATTGTTGTTTCCACCCCCGCTTTCATGGTACTGATACTCAAACTACAATTGGTACACGCTCCTTCCAAGCGAACTTTAACATGTTTGTCTTCAATAATTTCTACTAATGAGATGTTGCCACCATCCGAATTCAAAAATGGTCGAATTTCATCTAGTGCTTTTTCAACATTCTCTTTTATTTCTAATGTAGTCATATTTTTTTGTTTTCAGTCGCAGTTTTCAGTCGCAGTAAACAGCTTAAACTGTAAACTGAGACTGTAAACTGAATACTATTTTTTTACAGCAGAACAACCTGCCATTGTTGTTATTTTGATAGCTTCTGTTGGTGGTAAGGTTTCATTACGATTTACCGTTTCTTGCACTACATTTCTAGTGATATTCTCGAAAACACCTTCTAAAACCGAAGCCGTTTGCAATGCCGCTGGGCGACCGTAATCTCCAGCTTCACGAATACTTTGCACTAATGGAACTTCTCCTAACAAAGGAACTTGTAAATCTTCTGCTAAGTTTTTAGCTCCTTCTTTACCAAAGATATAATATTTATTTTCTGGAAGTTCCTTTGGTGTGAAATATGCCATATTTTCGATGATTCCTAAAACAGGAACATTAATCGATTCTGACATAAACATTGAAACTCCTTTTTTAGCATCGGCTAAAGCAACTGCTTGTGGTGTACTTACTACAACAGCTCCTGTAATTGGCAACGATTGCATGATTGATAAATGAATATCGCCTGTTCCTGGTGGTAAATCGATTAGCATGAAATCTAATTCGCCCCAATTGGCATCAAAAATCATTTGGTTTAACGCTTTAGCTGCCATTGGACCTCTCCAAATTACCGCTTGGTCTGGTTTTGTGAAAAATCCGATAGATAGAATTTCTACTCCGTAACTGGCAACCGGTTGCATTTTTGATTTTCCATCCACCTCAACTGAAATAGGTTTTGAATTTTCAACATCAAACATAATGGGCATTGAAGGTCCATAGATATCAGCATCTAAAACACCTACTTTAAATCCCATTTTAGCTAATGAAACTGCTAAATTTGCTGTAATCGTTGATTTTCCTACACCACCTTTTCCAGATGCAACTGCAATGATATTTGAAATTCCAGGGATTTGTTTTCCACGAATTAAATTTGGGTTTTCAGGTTTTTCTGGTGCTTCAACTTTGATGTTTACTTTAACTTTTGCTTTTTCGTAAACTTTTTCGTGAATTACTTTTATGATATCTACTTCTGCACGTTTTTTAATATGTAAAGCTGGTGTTGACAAAAGTAAATCCACCACAACCTCATCGCCAAAAGTGATTACATTTTGAACTGCACCACTTTCCACCATATTTTTCCCTTCACCTGCAATAGAAATTGTTTCTAACGCAGCTAAAATTTCTTTTCTATCTAATTTCATTTTTTAAGATTTTAACAAATCAGTATTAAACAGAATAACTTACGTTTTTATTCAGACTGATTTTAGATTGCAAAGATAATAAGAAGTTTAGGAGTTTAAAACTTAAAAAGTTTAAAGTTTTTATAATTTGATAGTTAGAATCTATGATTAAATAAAAAAGCAACCTTTCATAAAAAGATTGCTTTCTTAAACTAATTGAAAAATTTATTAATACTGTAAGAACAAATTGAAATGAATATCAACAAAGTCATTAACTACCACCATACCTAATAATTTTTTAGGAGATTTTAATTTAAAATCTTTAATATTTAATTTCAATTGTCCTTTAACATTATTTGTATTTAGATTAAAAGTTACGGGTACCCAATATTCATTTTCGACACCTGCTATTTTAACTTTTAATTTTGCAGAAATATTTTCCTTTAGAGTGCTAATTTCTTTAACATTAATTTCAATATGAGGATAAACATCAGCCTTTAGAATAGATTTAAAATCTTTAGTAATCATCCTGTGAGCACAATCAAAACCATTGCTTTTAATTTCGAGTTTAGCTCCCTCTAATAAGATTTTAGAATTATTTCTAGTAATGAAAACTTGTAAATCATTTTCAATATATTCTGAATCATATTTACATTCAAAACTATTGACATTGGATTTACCTTTAATTGTAACTTCACTTTTGTTCGTTATTTTAACTTTTGTTTGGTTTCTTGAAAATCCAAAACAAAAAAGTATCAATATGACTATTACAGATAATGATCTCATAATTTTAAAAATAAGAGCGAAAAGCAATCCTACTTTTCGCTCTTAAAATTACTATTTATTTTTTTAGAATGTAATTACAGCTTCAAACATTAATCCGTTGAATTTTCCTCCGTATAAATCATTTAAGCTATTTCCACTAAATTGAGAATAATCATTATAAGATTGAGTTGTGTAAGCTAATTTTGCTAAAATGTTTTTAGTCATAAACCATCCAACTGTAGACTCAAATCTGTTAACACTTACTTTATCAGCATCAGCATTAGCTAGTTTTCCAGATACTACATTGTATCTTGCACCTACATAGAATTTTTCATTTGTTCCAAATCTGTAAACTACATCTCCTGCGTATTGATTTACTTTTCTAGTAGCATCAACACCTTTTTTATCACCACCTTGAGCTAACTCAATAGTTCCGAAGAATTCAAATCCTTTAAATTTTACAAATGGATTAAACATTACTGTTGTAAACCAGTTACCAAAACCAGGATTAAATCTACCTGTAGTTGGATTAGCTGCTAAATCTGTAGTTGCATTATTAGTTACACTAGTTGCGTTGTAATTATAAGCGGCATGAGACATTACATAGTAATAACGGCTACCAGCTCTATCTGAACTCCATGGATTACCACTCATGTTTGCATTGTGTGCTAATGAGCCTGTTAATCTTACTCTTAAATCTTTATTTAATTGTTTGTCGTAACCTAATTTAGCTAAGATAGTTGGACTGATTGTGGTATTAGGATCTGGTGCAGCAACAGTTGGAGCAGCAGCAACAACTTCTGTTACATTTTGATTTAATTTACCATTAGTCATACCAAACATTGATACAAAACCATCTCTGTTGTAATATATTTCAGCACCCATTTCAGTTGTAAATGAATCCATAATATTACTTTCAATAAAAGGGTTTACTAAAGCACTACCATTATCTGATCTTCTAAAATGTGCATCACCATAGTTGTTTTCCATTTGACCAATTTTAATAGTAGCATACTTCATAAAACCAGCTAAGAAATCTTTTTTAATGAAATCAAGTTTATCTATTTGTAAGTAACCACCTTTAACCCAAGTTTCATTGTGGTGTCTTGCAGCCAAATATAAATCTAAATTTACACGAACACCATCAAATAACTGAGCTCCAATTGTCATGTTAGCTGTTGGCAAGTTAAATTGATTTTCCAAATTATTTAATCTATAATTTGTAATTGCTGCTCCATTTGAAGCTGTATATGTACCATTTTGTTGATCGTTAAAAGAATTCATTGCTTGAAATTGTAATGCAAATGCTCCACCTAAATCAATACTAAGTCCTTTGTATTCAACAGTATCTTTTTTAACATCAAATTGGTTAATTGCTCTTTGATCTCTAGGAATCATATTTTGCATCTGTCCAAATGTAGGAGTCTGAGCTTGAATAGTACCTGTAAAACTCAAGGTAGCTATTAATACTGATAATTTAATAAATGTTTTCATGATTTTTAAATTTAATATGTGTTTTAGTTATAAGTTTTTATTAATTGTAAGTAACTTTAAAATCAATTGTTACTTCTTTACCTGTTTTAATTGTTCCCATTAAAGCGGTAGGTGGTTTTACACCATAAACTGTCATGTCAATTTTTGTTTTTCCTGAAAAAATTGCTTTTTTCCCAACAAGTTTTACTGTAAAAGTTTGATTGATTCTTTTTGTTACTCCTGAGATGGTTAAGTCTCCTTGTGTTTCTACTGTATAGTTACCAGCTGAAGTTTCAGTGATTTTTGTTACACTTACTAATTTGTAGTTAATGGTTTTGTACGTTTTACTATTTAAAGCTTTGAATGTATTATTATCCATTCCGCTTTTACCACTTTTTAATTGCTCTACTTCAACTGCGAAATCTAAATTTTTAATTGCTTTTAAACTTCCTGCGTCAATTGTTAAAGAAGATTTTCCACTCATTGCTTTAGCAGTAATTTCCCAATCGTGAAGATTTGAAGTTCCAAAAACGACTAATTTGCTCTCTGCTAAAACTACTTTAGAATCTTGTGCAACTAAAGTATTTAAATTTAACAACACTACCACAAGTGTTAGTAAGGTTCCAAGTTGTGATTTTAATTTGCTCATAATACCTAAAATTTATTTAATACTATTTGTTTTAATTTTATAGTACAAATTTCAGATATAAAAAAAACCTAGAACATGACAATTGTCACATTTGTTAAAGAAAGTTTAAAATAAATTATAGAATACTGAAACGCAAACGTTTGAGAAATAAAATTAGATTTATTTTGGAGGCTCCCAAAAAAAAATTTTAAAATCATCTACCTTATTATTTACAACTTTTACACCTTCATTCTCTAAAAGTTGTTGCATTAAATTAGTTCCTTCAAAATGATGTTTACCTGAAAGCATTCCGTTTCGATTTACAACACGATGTGCCGGAACATCTTCTAAATTATGAGACGCATTCATAGCCCAACCCACCATTCGGGCAGAGCGTGCAGCTCCAAGTGATTTTGCAATAGCACCATAAGAAGTTACTTTCCCTTCAGGAATTTGGCGAACGATTTCGTAAACGCGTTCAAAAAAATTGTCAGTATCTGAATTTGGCTTCTTCAATTATTAAAAAAACATTTTATACAAAGAGGAAACTGCAACAATTCCTGTTAATGTTGCAATTAAAAAATTAATATTCTGAACTATAAAAGAAAGTTTATGTTCTATTTTTTTGAAAAACTTAGCATATAAATAAAACACAAAATAAGTTCCTGAAGCTGCAGCAAAAGAAAACAAAAGAATAGAAATGATGTCATACTGAAACAATTCTTTTGACGCCATCATTAAAGTAGTTAATGCATACCAAGGAATTGCGAACATATTAAAGGAAGATAAAGCCATTCCGTAAAAGAAACGATTTCTTTTTTTATCAATCTTTACTTCAATTTCTTTTTTCTTTTTGGCATTGAATCCCATTATGGTAAAAGCAACGGTCAACCCAATGAAGATAAAAGTCCCTATTTTCTTCAACCCTTCACTAAAAACTGGGTTGGCATCTAAGAATTTTGCAAAATAGGTTCCTAAAAAACTTTGGATAAAAACTACTACAACAGCTCCTAAAGCAAAATTTAAAGCTTGTTTTTGACTTTCTTTGATACTTATTTTAGCAATTGTCATATTCAACATACCGGGAATAATGATACCGCCAATGGAAATTATCAAACCTAAAAAAATGGCTAAAACAAACGTCATAAATTGATTTTTATCAAAAGTAAGGAAGAATATTGAAATGAAAGTAACAAAAATTACTTAATTCGGAACTTAATATAGGTAATCGGTTTGTTAACTTCCAAATATTGACTTTCGTAAAATGTTTGAATTCCAGTTACTTCTGCTGGAGCTCCTTCGTTTTTGTAAATATTGTGGTTCGCATAAATTACTTCATGACCTAAACCATGTAATAATCCTAACGTATAACCATGCATGAATTCCGAATCCGTTTTTAAATGCATCAATCCGTTTGGTTTTAGGATCTTTTTATAGCGCTCTAAAAACTCAGCATTCGTCATTCTGTGCTTTGTTCTTTTGTATTTGATTTGTGGATCTGGAAAAGTAATCCAAATTTCAGAAACTTCGTTCTCAGCAAAAATATGATTGATTAATTCGATTTGCGTTCTTACAAAAGCCACATTATTCATGCCCGATTCTACCGAAGTTTTTGCACCACGCCAAAATCTTGCTCCTTTAATATCAATTCCAATGAAGTTTTTTTCTGGAAATCTTTCAGCTAACCCAACAGAGTATTCTCCTTTTCCACAACCTAATTCTAATACTATTGGATTGTCATTTTTAAAGAAATCACTACTCCACTTTCCTTTCAACGGAAATTGGTCACCCACCACTTCTTCTCTGGTTGGTTGGAACACATTGGTAAACGTTTCGTTTTCTTTAAATCGCTTTAATTTATTTTTACTTCCCACTTCTCAATAATTTTGTGCAAAATTAAGCAAATAATTAGCAACACAAATAAACTTTTAATAATGTTTCAATAACGTTAACATTAGATAGGATTTCGTTTTTTGCATAAAACTTTTATTTTGAAATCGCAATTAATAAAAAGTTGCACAAGCAACACCGACGGAAAAAAAGCGATTCCATATGTGACCGCTAAAAAATACAATCCACACATATGAAAAAGCGTAAAGTTGAAGTGGCTGTTATTTCCGATGTTCATCTTGGAACATATGGTTGCCATGCCAAAGAATTACTGGATTATTTATCTTCGATAAAACCTAAAATTTTAATTCTAAATGGTGATATTATTGATATTTGGCAATTTAGAAAATCGTATTTCCCATCGAAACACTTAGAGGTAATTAAGAAAATTATTTCGATGAGTACGAAAGGCACAAAAGTGTACTACATTACCGGAAATCACGATGAATTTCTTAGAAAATTTTCCGATTTACACATGGGTAACATCAGTTTAATTGATAAGCTCGTGTTGGAATTAGATCACAAAAAAGCATGGATTTTTCATGGAGACGTTTTTGACGCATCAATTACTCAAGCCAAATGGTTAGCCAAATTAGGTGGTTGGGGTTATGATATTTTGATTTTAATTAACCGATTTATCAATTGGGTTTTGGCACGATTTAACAAAGAACCGTATTCGCTTTCGAAGAAAATTAAAAACAATGTAAAATCTGCTGTTAAATTTATCACTAACTTTGAAAATGTTTGTGTAGAATTGGCAATAGAAAACAAATACGATTATGTTATTTGCGGACACATTCATGAGCCTAAAATTGAGTTCATGGAAAATGAAAAAGGAGAAGTTTTCTATTTGAATTCAGGTGATTGGATAGAAAATTTAACCGCTTTAGAATACAACAACAAAAAATGGAAATTATACCAACATGATAGAACGTTTATTTCGGATGAAAATGATTATAATTTTGATGATGAAAATAAATTAGCCGAACAATTTATTGCGGTTTTGAAAAAGTAATGAAGAAAAAGATACTCATAGCGCCACTAAACTGGGGTTTAGGACATGCGACAAGATGTATTCCTATCATAAAAGCATTGGAAGAAAATGGTTTTGAACCCATTATTGCTTCTGATGGAATAGCTTTAGCTTTATTGAAAAAAGAATTTCCAAAGCTTATTTGTATCGAATTACCCGCTTACAATATTCAATACTCAGAAAAAGGCAAGAACTTCAAGTGGAAATTAGCGCTTCAAATGCCAAAAATGATGTTGGCCATCAAAAAAGAGAAATCAAAAGTCAACAAGATTATTGAAAACTATGAAATTGATGGTATTATTAGCGACAATCGATTAGGTGTTTATTCTTCAAAAGTGCCTTCGGTTTTTATAACGCATCAATTAAATGTACTCTCTGGAAAAACCTCTTGGTTGACCACTAAATTTCATTCGAAATATATTTCAAAATTCGAAAAATGTTGGGTTCCTGATGTTGCAGGAATGGAAAATTTATCAGGAAAGTTAGGCCACCCTGAAAAAAGGTCGAATAAAATTTCATATATAGGTCCTTTAAGTCGCATTGAGAAAAAATCACTTCCAATTAAGTACGACATTATGGTTTTATTATCAGGACCTGAACCACAACGCACTTTATTAGAAAAAAAACTTACCAAAGAATTAGAAAAAAGTTCTAAGGAAATTCTGTTCGTAAAAGGAATAGTAGAATCGCAACAAAAAATAGATAAAGTAAATTCGATAACTTATTACAATTTTATGAACTCAGAACAATTAAGCACAGCATTTAACGAAAGTGAATTTGTAGTTTGTCGTTCGGGTTACACAACCGTAATGGATTTGGCAAAATTGGAGAAAAAAGCATTTTTTATTCCAACACCGGGTCAATATGAACAAGAATATTTGGCTAAAAAATTTAAATCGGAAATTGTAGCTCCAAGTTGCAAGCAAGAAAAATTCAAAGCTTCCAAATTAGAAAAAATTAACTTTTATAAAGGATTTAAGGATTTTTCGGTTGACCCAAATTGGAAGGAATTATTTAAAACTTTTTATATCTAAATTGATTTTATAATCTCTTCTAAATTAATGTTTTCAGGTAATCTTCCAATACTTTGCAATTTTATTGACGCTAACTTTTGAGCAATTGTTAAACTTTTTTTAATGCCTTTACCTTTAATTTGAGCATATAAAAAACCTGTCCAAAAAGCATCACCAGCACCAGTAGTATCTTTAATTTGTTGAATATACTCTGCTTCCTGATAAAACAAACCTTGATTTATATCAGAAACTACTACGCCATTTCTGCCTTTAGTTAAACAAATTGTACTTACACCAAGATTATGAAAGTAATTAAAAATGAAACTTTCTGATTTTAATTCATCAAAAAATCGAAAACAATCATCTTCGCTAATTTTTAGCAAAGGATCATTTTTTAAATAATCTTTAATCACTGTTTTAGCTTCTTCTCTATTTGGCCATATACGTTCCGAATAATTCAAATCGATACTTAATTTTAATCCAAAATCTTTTGCTTTTTTTGCTCTATCTAAAATTGTTTTTCTTGCAGGATCCTTACTTAAAGCAAAACATGTTGTGTGAAAAATTTTAGCATTTTGTATCATATCATCGGGCAACTGATTGATAGTAATTTCACAATCTGCTTGTCTATAAGGAATGAAATCAGGAGTTTCTGTTGACTTAGAAACTAAAATAATTGATGTAGGTAAATCACTTATTTTTTTTATAAAGGTAACATCTAAATTATTAGATTTAAGTTTTCTTACAATATAGTCTCCCAAACCATCTTGACCACATGAAGCAACCAATATTGGTTTTAATCCTATTCTGGAAGCATTTACAGCTACATTAGTAGGCGAGCCTCCTAAAAAACGATGATAATCTTTCGTTTTATTTATTGATGTATTGATTTCATGACCAATAAAATCAATTAATACTTCTCCAACACATATTATATCTATAGTTTTCACTTTAAAGGAATATTTTAAAATTATTATTTATTGCTTCATGAAGTAAAACTGCTACAGCTGCACTCCAAGCGCAATTTGAAACACCATTTGGCATCATTGTATCTGTATTGAAATTTTCATAAAACGAATACTCATTTATTGCATTTGCTTTATTAATATTTTCGAGAATAATACAAGATTTTTCATTTTCAGAATGGTTTAATAATCCTAATGCAAAAAATCCATTTACCATAGGCCAACTTCCAGCATTATGAAACTCATATGGAAAATTTCTAAATTCGTACTTACAATTATTTTTTAATAAATCCCAATATTGATCTGACTCGAAAATAGGTGGCCAAAACGCCGGAATCAAACCTAATTTTGTGCTTTTAGCTAAATCAAAAGAATAATTGATTATATTTTCATGAACATTTTTTGGCCCAATATTTAATAGTAGTAATAATGAATTTGCAAAAGCATCGAATTGATTTTTATATCCTGAAGGTGAAAAAGAACAAGGTATGAAAGCTTTAAAATCTATTTCATTATAAGCTCTCTCATGAAACTTTTCTTTATTTGAATTAGGTAAAAAATTACTTTCAATTTGTTCCTCAACATGCTTAATCTTAATCTCTATTTTTTCACTATTCTTGAAATAATTATAATTTTTCAAGGCCCAAATTCGAAGCAATTGATCATATAAAACATAACCATCTGTAATATATTCGTCTGCCCAATTACCCGATAATGGCACATAAATGAAATGTTTATTGTTTAATTCCCATGCTTCTAATAAAAATAAAGCTTTTTCAATTTCTTTTACATATTTAGTAATTAATGAATTATCCTTTGTATGGAATACATATTGACAAATTCCAATGATAAACCAAGTTACAGCATCTACTCTTCCTGCCAAACCGCCATAACTTACTTCGGTTGTTTTATCATTAATCATAACGTTTGAAGGAATTGTACCTATCTCATGTTGGTTTTTAGCTAAAGTTTCTAAGGTAATTCGAAATGTTTCGATTAGCTTCTCATCTCCAGATGCCAATGCTGCTAAACCACAAATAACACCATCTCTAGCCCAAACCCTTTTATAATTAGAAGTATCCTCTGCACTTGCTAAAAATCCATTTGCAGAAGAAACCTTATGTAATAATTCTAAACTTTTATTATAAGAAATGGAATCCATTAAACTTCAGACTTAATTAATTTTTTTGATTTGATATTTAAAGTAAATAAAGTTGCTAGAACTAATAGAATTCCTGCAAAAGTGATGGCATTTCTTGCATCATTGTTTAAAAAATGTTTTAAAATATAACCAAAAGTTAAGTTCTGAATTATCATTGGAATCACAATCATCATATTTATTATTCCCATATAAACACCATAACGTTCTTTAGGAATGTCTGATACAACCAATAAATAGGGAATACCCATCATACTAGCCCAACCAATTCCAAAACCAGTTATAGCAAAAAATAACATGTTTTTATTTTCGATATGTGGGAAAACTAAAAATCCTATTGCCGCAAGAAGCAAACAAAAAGCATGAACATGTTTAGCTGTATATTTTTTTGCAAAACCAACCAATGCAAAAGCAATTAAAAAAGTTACAATATTATACCAACCATTTACTAAACCTGTCCAGCTAACAGCTTTTTCATAAGCTTCCGGATTTGATTTTGGTGTAGCATTCCAAACCGATAAGGCAATACTTTTTGAAGAATTTTGCCAATAACAAAATAAAGCATACCATTGAAACATATATACTAAAGCTAATTGCCACATAACTTTAGGCATATCTTTAATAGCTGAAAAAATTTCTATAATAGGTTCTGCAAAACCTCCTTTTTTACTTTTCATTATGACTAATTCTTCATCAGTTGGAGGAATTTCGGTTGTAGTTTTCATACTCCACAAAATAGAACCTATAGAACAAACTGCGCCTAAAAAAAAAGATGCGTAAACCCAAGTAGGTAAAGAACCTGTTTTACCCACAATAATTAACGGAAAAACAAACAATGAAAGATTGGCTAAAGTTTGTCCAAAACCTGTAAAAAAGCTTTGCATTTGAAATCCTAAAGGTTGTTCCTCTTCAACTAATTTATCAGCTACAAAAGCTCTATAAGGCTCCATTGCCATATTATTTCCTGCATCTAAAATCCATAATAAACCGGCTGCCATCCATAAAGAACTACTAAATGGAAAAGCTATTAAAGCTAAACTACAAAGTATAGCTCCTAATAAAAAATATGGTTTACGTCTACCAAATTTAGGATGCCAAGTTTTATCACTTAATGCTCCAATAATAGGTTGAACTAACAATCCTGTTACTGGACCAGCAAGATTTAATAAGGGTATCTCATCTGGAGTTGCACCTAAAAAATCATAAATTGGATTTACAGCGCTTTGTTGCAATCCGAAACTGTATTGAATTCCGAAAAAACCAACATTCATATTTAAAATTTGCCAAAAACTGAGTTTAACTTTTCTCATAATTTATTTAATTTGTCTAAAAAATCCTGAAAATTAGGTGTATTTGTAAAAACATCTCCGTTATTATCTATTACAGGTATTTCAACATTAGAAAGACTAATATTAGCCTTCTTTAATTTATCTAACATTTCTTTTAATGCTTCAATATCTTTATCGATATCTAAAAATTTATATTTTACCTTTTTTTTATCTAAAAACTCTTTTGTTGCAATACAACGAGGACAACTTTCGCTTCCATATACTATTAAAGTTTTTACAGATTTAGCTGTACTAATTTTTTCTTGAGCAAAAACCAAACTAAAACTAGTTGAGAATAAAACAAATAAAAATAATATTATTTTTTTTGACATTTTAAATGATTTAAAAACAATTCCTATACCATAAATGTATGATATAGGAATTGATAACTAAACATGATTTTTATTAAAACTTATATACTAATGTTAATGAAGTAGTTCTTCCATTAATTGAACGAGCTCTTACAATATTATTTGTATTTTCAGTTATACTTCCTTCTTCAACTTCAGTGATACCAATTGTATCAAAAATATTATTTACATTTAATGATGCTGATAATCCTTTTGCTAATTGGAATTTTATAAATGGATTAACATAAGCATATCCTGGCATAACTAAATCATTATTGTCTTGAGCATAAGATTTTGTTGTTCCAATAACACTAAAACCAACTAAATGTTTATTTTCTTTTCCAAACTTATAAGATGCGTTTGCATTGTAAATAAAATCCGCTTGTCTTCTAGGTGTATTACCTTCAAATTGAGGATTGAAGAAATCTTCTTTAATTTCTGCTTTTGTCCATGTAACACTTCCGCTTAAATCGAATTTTTTAATTGAATAATATGATTCTAATTCAAGACCAAAAGCTTGATATTCTCTTTGAATTTCTCTTGGAGAACCACCAGCAAAATCCCAATTTTGTTCAGATGTGTTAGCCATAAAACCAGTAGCAAATAAAGAAAAATTATCTTTTCTATGTTTAAATCCAATTTCTGTTTGCGTTACCATATCTGCACTTAAACCAGATAAAGCTTGTCCTGATGGTAAAACCGCTGAACCAAACAAAAGTCTGTCTGCATTTGCTCTTCCTCCTTTACTATGACGACCAAAAACAGATTGATATTCACTTAACAAATAATTTGCCCCGAAAGAATAAGAAACATAGCTAAAATCATAATTTATTGGCAATCTGTTTGCGTTATCTACAACTGAAACACTTGCTTCGTTAGGCTCAATAATTCCGTTGTTATTTACGTCTAAACCAGTAGCTTGAGTTGCACCAGCATAAGTACCTCTAGCAGTTCCTGAATCAAAACGCAAGCTTAAATCAACATTAAATTTTTCGTTTATTTTATATTCAGCCCCTACATATGGTGCTTGAATATCATAAATAGCATCATAATTTCTGGTACAACAATTTCCCCATGAAGGAACTCCATATGCATATAAACCATTAGTTGAAGCAGATCCAGCATTAAGTAGCGATGCATTATTACCATTAACTTCCATTAAATATGAATTCCATAACCAAGACATTGAAATATTTTGGATTGCTCTGTAATAACCCGCTGAAAAATTAATATCTCCAATTTTTTTAGAAATTTTAAAATCATTTGTAAAATTATTAAAGTTATTAATCTCTACATCAAACAAATGGATTCGCATTGCTAAAGCATTGTTGTCAAAATTTTGTCCTATTCTAGGTCCATTTGCATAAGTTAAATTTGCAACACCAAATTCTGCAGCATATGCACTTGCATTTTGAACATCTGCAGGAAAAGGAGAAACAAAACGACCTTTATGGAAATTTTGTCTAAAACGATTTTCAATTTTCCAATCTTCACCTAAATCAAAAGAAAACTCTCCTCCAAAAGAAGTTGCAATCGGACGCATACCATCTCCTATATTACTTCTTCTCGGCTGACCATCAGCACCTACAGATAAATTATCTAAGAAATAAGCACTATGTTGAGTGTCGTGTAAAATATCGAAATTTGATAATGAAGACCAATTTGGATTTGCATTTGTTCCAGAAACTTGAACTGGCATTGGTAAATATCCAATTGCTTTATCATTCAAATACTTAAAATATAATCTTGCGTAACCTTTTTCAAATTTCTTCGTAAGATTTGCTTTAAACTGACCTCCAATATTTGCAGTATAACCCGCATTTCTAGGACCTTCTCCTTGTCTGTAAAAACCTCCAACATGAACGCTTAATGATTCATTTAATGGAGTTCCGTATTCAAAATCTGTTCTTGTATTATTAAAATCAACTCCCATAGATTGAGTTACAGAACCTCCTTCAACACTTCCATTTTTACTAATAAAATTGATAATTCCTGCCGGAGAATTACTTGCTAATGTAGATGCAGAACCTCCTCTAATTGCTTCAACTCTTGATACTGTTTGGTCATATCTTAAAAAGATATCTGCATTTCCAAAAGCAACATCACCAAATTGCATTACAGGCAAGCCATCTTCTTGCATTTGTAAGAACTTACCACCACCTGAAGCCACAGGGATACCACGAACGGTTACATTTGCATTACCTTCACCACCTGTTGATTCTGATTTAACTCCGGGAATAGATCGAAAAACCTCTGCCGTTACCCTTGGAGCTGCCTCTTCAATTTGTTTTGTATTAACAGAACTTACAGAAACACTAGATTCTAATTTAGACTTAGGGTTCATTACTCCAGTAACAACAACATCTTGAAGTTGTGTTGAATCTTCTTCTAATTGAATTTCTAATTTTGTATTTCCTTTAATTAGCACTTCAATTTTCTGTGTTTTAAATCCTAAATAAGATACAACAACAACAACTTTCCCATTTGGAATGTTAGAGATTGTATAAATTCCATCAAAATCAGAAGATGTCCCAATTTGACTTCCTTCAATGGATAAATTAGCTCCACCTATTGGTACTCCAGTGTTATCCTTAATTGTTCCTGATAAACTTCCATTTTGTGCAAATGAATAAAAGCTTGAAAAAATCAGAAACAAAAAGACGACTTTGAAAATTGTAAAGTTTACTTTCATTGTGTAATAATTTTAATTAATTGTTAAATTTTTGTGTTTAATATTTCGAAATTATTATTTTTAAATATAAAAAATCTGAAATTAGCATCGAAAACGTTTTCGAAAAACCGAAAACGTTTTCGATTTTTTTAAATAGAAAAAAAATTGTACTTTGGAACTATGAAATCAAAAGAACCAACCTTAAAATATATTGCTGAAGAACTTAATATTTCAACTACAACTGTTTCTAAAGCTTTAAAAGGGTATAAAGATGTAAATGCAAAAACTAGAGAAAAGGTTATTGAATTAGCCAAATTATTAAACTACACCCCAAATTCATTTGCAGTAAACTTCAGAACAAATGAATCAAAGATTATAGGATTAATCATTCCAGAAGTAGTTCATTATTTTTTTTCAAGTGTTATTAATGGTATAATTGCCGAAGCTGAAAAGCAAGACTATTTGGTTATCATTCTTCAGTCTAACGAATCTAAAGATATGGAGAAAAAACAAGTAGAATTACTAATGAGTAAAAGGGTTGATGGAATTATTATTTCTTTATCTAATGAATCAAATAACGATGAACATTTAGAAACGATATTACAAAAAGAGATTCCATTTGTTTTAATCGATAAAATTTCAAAATTAATTAATTGTTCTAAAGTAATTATTGATGATAGAAAAGCTGGATTTGATGCTGTTAATCATTTAATTTCTGTAGGATGTAAAAAAATTGCTCACATAAGAGGCCCAGTAAACCCACAAAATGCAATTGATCGATTTATGGGGTATAAAGCAGCTTTAGAAAAAAACAATATTCCTTTTGATAAATCATTAGTTTATACATGTGAAAACGTATCATTTGATGAAGGATATAATTTTGCAAAAAAAATAGTTGAAGACCATCCTGATGTAGATGGAATATTTGCAATTACAGATCTTGTAGCTTTTGGAGTTTTAACTTATTTGAATGAAAAAAACATTAAAATTCCAGAACAGATTGCTGTCATTGGATTTAGCAATTGGTTTATGTCTGAAGTAATTTCACCAAAACTTAGCACTATTGAACAACCTGGATTTAAAATGGGAAGTGAATCCTTTTTATTGTTAAAAGAAGAAATTGAATCTATGAAAAAAGAAAACAAAAGATTGTCTAAAATTGTAACATTAGAAACAAAATTAATTATTAGAGAATCTACAAAAAAGTAATTATTTGGTCTTTTCCAAAGTAAATGAAAATTCTGAACCTACACCTATTTGACTTTCTACATAGATTTTTTCATCGTGACCTTCGATAATATGTTTCACGATTGCCAATCCAAGACCAGAACCGCCTTCACTTCTTGCTCCACTTTTATCCACACGATAAAAACGTTCGAATAATCGTGGAATGTTTTGTTTTTCGATACCTTCACCGTTATCGGTAATCCTAACAATAACTTTTTCTTTCGTTAAATCTTCAATTCCAACCTCCGTAGTTCCGCCTTTTTTACCGTATTTGATGGAATTTACGACCAAATTCGTTACTACTTGTTGAATTTTTTCTTGATCAGCCATTACCCAAATAGGTTTGGTATATTTCATATCGAAAGTCAAGGTAATATTTTTGTTTGCTGCTTTCATTTCGAACAAATCAAATACATTTTGAATCACCTCAACAATGTTAAAACGAGTTATATCTAGATTAATTTCACCAACTTCTAATTTGGTAATCATATCCAAATCTTTCACGATATAAATCAAGCGTTCTACACCTTTTTCAGCACGTTCTAAATATTTTGTTCGGATGTTTTTATCCTCCATTGCACCATCAAGAAGCGTAAGTAAATAACCTTGAATTGTAAACAGTGGCGTTTTTAATTCGTGTGAAACGTTTCCTAAAAATTCTTTTCGGTATTCTTCTTTAATTTTTAAGGTTTCTATTTCTAATTTTTTATCACGAGCAAATTTTTTGACTTCCCTAGTTAAAGTTGCCATATCAGTAGTTACTGGCTGATTAACATAAGATGTGGTTTCTAATAAAGAAACATCATCATAGATTTTTTTAACTTGTTTATAAATAAAATGTTCTACTCTGAATTGAATTAAAAAAAATGTTGCTGCATAAAAGATAATTGAAAAAGTGGTTACAAATATTAAGTCTAATGGTTGAATGAAAAAATGATACAAAAAAATAGTCGCTAAAAAGAACAAGGTTACGTATAACGATGACTTTAAAGCGAACTTATAAGACTTTTTAAATTTTAATTGCATTAAAATTCGATTTTATATCCCACTCCTTTAATGGTTTTAAAGAAACTATCTCCAATTTTTTCTCTTAATTTTCTGATGTGAACATCGATGGTTCTTCCTCCCACAACCACTTCATTACCCCAAACTTTGTCTAAAATTTCTTCGCGAGTAAAGACTTTTCCAGGCTTTGTAGCTAATAAATAGAATAATTCAAATTCTTTGCGAGGCAAGATAATTTCTTCGCCATCTTTAATGATTTTGTATTCTTCTCTATTGATTTCTATATTTCCTAACGTTAAAGTTGTTGTAGATGAAACGCCTTCTACTCCTTTTAGTCTTCTTAATAATGCTTGCACTTTGCTCACCAAAACTTTTGGTTTGATGGGTTTAGCAATATAATCATCCGCACCAGCATCAAAACCTGCCACTTGAGAATAATCCTCAGAACGAGCAGTTAAAAAAGTAATAATCGTATCTTGAAGTTCTGGAATTTTCCTGATATTTTCACAAGCTTCCATTCCGTCCATTTCAGGCATCATAACATCCATAATAATTAACTGTGGATGCTCTTTTTTTGCTTTTGCAATAGCCTCTTTTCCATTAAAAGCTGTAACAATTTGATAGCCTTCTTGAGAAAGATTGTAACCTAAAATTTCTAAGATATCTTGCTCATCATCAACCAATAAGATCTTAATGTCTTTTTTTTTCATTACAAAATTTGTTATGTTTTGGTTTGTAAAGGTAAAGATAAAATAAAATGTTTGATATCGTTTACAATTATTTAATCTGTTAACAATTAAGTAACAAATTGACAACTAATTCATAACAAACGTATAACTTTTCGATAACACTATAAGAGTTCCTTTGCACCAAATTTAATAACACAACATGAAACTACGTTTTTTATTATTGTCATTTTTCTTTGCAGCAACATTATTTGCTCAAAATGGAACTGTTACTGGAACTATTTTAGACAAAGAATTTAATAATGAACCATTACCTTTTGCTAACATCATTATCAAAGGTACAAAACAAGGAACTTCTACTGATGAGAATGGAAAATATTCTATTACTCTAAAACCAGGTAGTTACACTTTAGTAATTGGATATTTAGGTTACGAAACTAAAGAAATTCCATTTACGATTAAAGCAAATGAGAAAAAAGTAATTAATTACACATTAGAAGCTAGTGGTGTTCAATTACAAGATGTTGAAATTATACAAGTTGTATCTAAGGAAAAAGAAAGTGCTTTATTGCAAGAACAATTAAAAGCTGTTGAAATTAAACAGAGTATTGGTGCTCAAGAAATGTCTAGAAAAGGGATTAGTAATGTTGAAACAGGATTAACTAAGGTTACAGGTATTACTAAAGTAGAATCAAGAGGTCTTTTCATCAGAGGTTTAGAAGATCGTTACAATAATTTATTGATTAACAACTTAGCTGTTCCATCTAATAGCCCATTCAAAAAAATTATTCCTTTGGATTTATTTCCTACAGACATTGTAGGATATATGGATATTTTCAAAACATTTAATCCAAATGTTTACGGAGATTTCGCAGGAGCAACTATTGACATTAATACCACACAACCATCTGAAAGTTTTACAAAAATTAGCTATGGTGTAGGTTATGTATCAAACAATAATATGAGAGATTTTTTATTATCGGCTGATGCAGATAACACAAAAAGTTTCTTTGGATTTGGTGGACAAGAAAGAGAGTTGCCTTCAGGATTTGGAGCTACTCCAAACGGACAAATAAACAATGATTTTCAATCAACTTGGAATGTTAACAAAACTAGTTCACCTTTAAATACTAGTTTTGGAGTAACACATGCAAATAAATTTGATGTTGGAAATAAGGCTTATAAAATGTATTACTTTGTTTCTGCTAATTTTGATAATAAATATCAATACAGAGAAGGAATTGAAAGAACATTTCAAACTGGACAAGGAATATATGACAATAACTTTAAGAGAACTCAATATAAATTTGGAACACAAGCATCTGCTTTATTCTCTTTAAGTTTTAAATCAGATCGTTTAAAAATTGTAACAAATTCATTGTTCTTGAAAGCAACCGAAAATCAAATTCAAGATCAATTAGGTTATACAAGAAATAACGTTCAAAATCCAAATGAAATAATCAGATTAAATCAATATGATGAATCTAACTATTTTGCCAATCAAATTCAATCAGAATACAAATTGTCTAAAGACGGCAAACATTTATTAAAAGGAGGTCTATCGTATACAAGAACAAAATTTAATCAACCTGACAGAAAGTTTATTAATGGAACAAAAGTTAATGATGATGAAATTGAAGTTCGTTTTGGAAGTAACAACTTAATTAGACAGTTTTTAGATGTTGAAAACAACTTCCACATGTCAGGTTTAATGGAATACAATTATAAATTTGGTAAAAACGAAGACAAACAAAACAAAATCGCATTAGGTTACAATGGTTATGCCGAATATATGAAAACTTCATATCGATTTATTGCAGGTTTACCTAACAATGCTAACTTAGCTGCAAGTATTGTAAATCTTAATAACATTGATTCGTTTGTTCAAAATGCAGTTGCTAATAATGATATTTCATTTAGAGAAGAGACTGGTGGTGAATATAAAACAAAAATATTCAATAGAGTTGATGGATTCTATGGAAATGTTTTATACAATATTACCTCTAAATTAGAATTAAATGCTGGGGTTAGAGCAGAAAATACAATTAGAGAACTAAGTTACAGAACAATTAGTGACCCTATTGGAAGTGTTTATAGAAAAAAAGAAACAAATCAATTAGATATATTACCATCGCTAAATTTAAAATATGCAGTAAGTGACACTAAGAATATTAGATTTGCCGCTAGTAGAACTATTACACGCCCAGTATTATTTGAATCTTTGCCAATTACCTATATTAATGCAGATGGAACTTCAGAAAAAGGAAATGCATTATTAGTAAATAGTACTAATAATAACGTTGATTTAAAATTTGAAGTTTTTCCAACAAAAGATGAATTATTTGCAGTTACTGCTTTTGGTAAATATATTGAAAATCCAATTGAAAGATCATTTGACAATTTTGGAGGTGGAAGTGGGCAGCAAATTTCATATTACAACAACAAATCTGCTACACTTTTTGGATTAGAATTTGAAACCATTATTCAATTAAGCAGATTAAATGATAATTTAAAAGGAGCTTCATTTGGATTTAATACTTCTATCATGCATACAGAAGCTACCGCAGAAAAAAACAGAGAAGGTGGAGCGTATTTTGACACATTTGAAAAACGCCAATTACAAGGTGCTTCTAATTGGTTAGTAAATGCAGATTTAAAATACGACTTTAAATTTTCAGAAAAATGGACTAACACTGCAACTTTAGTTTATGGAGTTTATGGAGAAAGAATTTATGCTGTAGGAATTGCTGGTTTAGATCATGTTTACGAAAAACCATTTCATAAATTAGATTTTATCTGGAGCCATAACATTAACAAAGCTTGGGATGTAAAATTATCAATCGACAACATTTTAAATCCATACTATGAAAGAATGTTAGGAGATGAAAGTCAAATACCAGTAACCGAAAGCTCATTAACAGTTCAGAGTTATAAAAGAGGAACTGGGTTTTCTCTTGGAGCATCATACAAATTCTAATAATAAGAGCAGCTTAAGCTGCTCTTATTGTTTACATTAAATCAACATTGTATTTACTTTTTTGTAATGCTATAATAATTATTAAATAATATAAAGGAAACTTTAAGAAAACAAAGCTAACGTAGCTTTGTGTCAAATATTTAAAACAACAAAACTATTTTAAAATGAAAAAAATTTTATTAAGCTTATCAATTTTAGCTACGATTTTTACAAGTTGTTCAACTGATGATAATGAAGGTACTAATCAACCAGTTGAAGGTGAAATTTCTGGTACTGCAACAACGAATAGAACATTTGCGTATGGAAACTACACTTTAAATGGTATTTATACTATTGAAAATGGTGTAACTGTAACTTTTGATGCTGGTTCTACAATTACTGCTAGTGCAGCAAATGGAGTTGATGCTATTTTAGTTAAAAATGGTGGAAAACTTATTATGAATGGAACAGCTTCACAACCAATTGTATTAACAGAAAGTTCTCAAACTCCAGGTTCATGGGGTGGAATTATTATGTATGGTGACGCTCCAATTAATGGTGCTGGCGCAACATCTACTAAAACATCTGAAGATGGTTTAAACCTAACTTACGGTGGTACTAACGCTGCACACAATGGTGGTACATTACGTTATGTAAGAGTTGAATATGCTGGTAAAAAAATTACTGATGGAACAAGCGAAATGAATGCATTTTCTTTCTACTCTGTAGGCACAGGAACTATCTTAGAAAATTTAGTTGCTTACAAAGGAGCTGATGACGGATTTGAGTTTTACGGAGGAACTGTTAATGCTTCTAATTTAATTTCTTATGGTAACTATGATGATTCATTTGACTGGCAAGATGGTTGGAAAGGTCAAAACAATTCAAACTGGTATGCTTACCAAGTAGGAACTGGAAACTTTGGAATGGAAATTGAAGCTTCAAATAATAATAATGCATTTTACCCAGTTATTGCAAACATTACCTTAAAAAGAGCTGCTGGAACAAATACTGAAGGTGGTTCATCTGCAGCAGAATATGATGCAATCCAATTTAAAAAACAAGGAAATGGTGATTTCTCTAATATTGTAATTTCTGGTTATACAACTTCTGGAGCAACTGCTGTAAGAATTCAAGATGCTGCAACAAATACTGATCAAGTTAACGGTAATAAAATCAAATTAACTACTGTTAAAATAAATGATGGTACATCTCAATTTGCTGGAGCAGGTACTGTAAGTGTTTCTTTCCCATCAGGTCAATACACTACTAGTTCATCTGCTACCGGAGCTAACATTACAAATGGAGCTTGGTCTACAGTAGGTGGTGTGAGTTTATTACAATAATAAAATATACAAATAGAAACGTAAATCCCTCCTCGTGAGGGATTTTTTATTTGGCATAGTAATTGTTTCAAAAAAAATAATTACCTTTACATTCAATACTAATTTACATGATTAAAAATTACTATTATATAATTTTACTTTTTTGCTTTTTGTTTTCTTACAGCCTTCAAGCACAAGAAAACAAATCTGCTTTAGTATCAAAAACCCAAGAACCTTCAATTGAAGGACTTACTATCTATCCAAATCCAACAAATACTGGGAAAATTTATATAACTACCAAGTCTTCATTAGATAAAAAGGTAGAAATTTTTAATGTATTAGGAAAGAGAGTTCTTGAATCTGTTACTACCTCAAAAGAGGTAAATGTTAGTCAATTAGAAGCTGGTGTTTACATTATTAAGATTAAAGAAGGTGAGGCTACTGCAACTAGAAAACTAATTATCAATTAGTATATTTTTCTGAAATAATTATTATTTAATTTAAAATTAACACATTAAAGTAAATTTTGCTTTAAAACTATTTATCTTTGTACCATAATTATAAATTCATAAAAATGAAAAAACTTTACACTTTATTATTAACATTGGTTGTAAGTTCTTTGTCTTTTGGACAAATTTTATCTGATGATTTCAATTATACAGATGGTGCTTTACTAACAGACAATGGCTGGACTTCTTTTAGCGGGGGCGCAACAGAAGCTATCGATGTTGGAACTTCAAATGGTTTATCTTATGCAGGCTATTCTGGAATTACTGGAATTACTGGTGTAGTTGAAGGAAATGCAGCTCGACTAGACCAAACTGGACAAGATGTTCAAAAAACTTTTGGCCCAATAACAAGTGGATCTATTTATTATTCTTTTCTTATTAATGTAGATGCTGCAAATGGCGCAACAGGTTACAGCGTTGGTTTAACAACAACTGGAACAACATTTGGAAACAGATTTTACGTAAAACCATCTACAAATCCTGGTAAAATTAATTTTGGTATTTCAAATACTGCAACTGCTAATTACTCAGCAACAGATTTTGATACCAATACTACATATTTAATTATTATAAAATATGATGTTTCAGCTTCTGGGAACTATAGTATGTGGGTAAAATCATCTGGAGTTCCTGCCTCAGAAGTAGCTGCTGGAGCTCCTGAAGTAACCAACTCAGGTTCTGGTTCTGCAACAATTGGAGGTCTATTTTTAAGACAACACACAGCGAGTCAAAAAATCACTATTGACGGTATAAGATTATATGCTACATGGTTTGGTTCTTCACCTTGTGATTTAACATTAGCTTCTGAAACCTCAACTTGTGATGCATCAACTTTAGGTATAGACAACTATACAATAACTATTCCTTTTACAGGAGGAAATACTGCATCTTATACATTAAATACATCTAGTGGTACAATATCTGGAGATAATCCATCTACTATTGCAACTGGCAACATTATTATTACTAATGTTACAGAAGGAACTAATGTAACTTTAACTGTTTCTGGTGGTTGTTCTATTTCTAAAAATATTACAGCACCAGAATGTAAGCCAGTTAATGCCTTACCTTACTATGAAAGCTTTGATTATACTGCTGGAAACTCATTAGGTGCTGAACAAATGTGGACCAATACTAATACTGGAGATAATATTTTAGCAACTTCAGGAAGTTTATCATATGCAGGTCTTACTACCAATGGTAATTCTGTAATTTTTGATGGAGCTGGTTTTGATTGTTTTTCTCCAATTACCCCAACTTCTGCAGGAACCGTATATTATTCTTTCTTAATGAACGTATCTACAATGGCTGGTGTATCAGATGCTAATGGAGGTTATTTAGCAGGTTTTGGTGAAAGTAGTACTAATTTAGGAGCTACATTATGGACTAAAAGAATAGATGACACAAGTTACAATTTAGGAATTGAAGTAAGAACTGCAAATGCTGCCAATACAACATTTGATACCAATGTTTACCAAACAAGTCAAACTTATTTTGTTGTTGTTGGTTACGCTCTTAATGCAGCTACAACTTCAGATGATATCGTAAGTTTATGGGTAAACCCAGTCGTTGGAAGTCCTGAACCATCAGCTACTATAACAGATACACACGCAGCTACTGATTTAAATAATGTTTCTTATTTCTTTTTAAGACAAGATTCAACAACTGAAACTCCTGCTGTTCAAATCGACGAATTAAGAATTGGTTCTGCTTGGGCAGATGTTGTTCCTGCAACTGCTGGATTAACAGATAACAACATCAATGGTTTAACAATGTATCCAAACCCATTAAAAGGAGATACTTTATTCCTAACTTCAACTGCAAATGCAGCTATGTCAGTTCAAATTTTTGACTTATTAGGTAAAGAAGTATTAAAATCTAATGTAATCAATAATACTGTAAACGTATCAAAATTAAATTCTGGTGTCTACGTTGTTAAAATTACTGAAGAAGGAAAAACAGCTACAAGAAAATTAGTTATCCAATAGTTAGATGCTGAAATATCCCGAAGCTTCGGGACAGCATAACAAAATAGAGAAAAGCATCAACGAAAGTTGGTGCTTTTTTATTTAAGACCAATTTGTTTCTTATTTTTGCACTATGATTTCACAAGAAGATATTTTCCAAATTAGCTCTAAAAAAGAATTTGAAAAAATTACTTTAAAAGTATTTCGTCATCAGTACGACAACAATTTGGTATACCAACAATTTTGCAACTTCTTAAAGAAAGACAAAACCAACGTGAGATCCTTAACCGAAATCCCTTTTTTACCAATTCAATTTTTTAAAAGTCATAACGTTTTAAGTGCTGACAAACCAATTCAACAAACTTTTACAAGCAGCGGCACCACTGGAATGCAAACCAGCAAACATTTAGTTACCGATGTAAGTTGGTACGAAATGAGTTATCGCTTAGGCTTTTCTGAATTCTACGGAAATATTGAAGATTATTGTGTTTTGGCTTTACTTCCCTCCTATTTAGAACGCAAAGGTTCTTCATTGATTTACATGGTGGAAGATTTAATCCAAAGTAGCAATCATTCAGCTTCTGGATTTTATTTGAATAATCATAGTGAACTTTTGCAAAAGCTCGAAAAACTAAATAAAGAAGGTCAAAACACAATTCTTATTGGAGTAACATATGCTTTATTAGACCTAATCGAATATGCACAATCTACTTCATTCCCGCTTTCGGAATTAGGAAGCAACCTCATCATTATGGAAACCGGTGGCATGAAAGGCAAACGTAAAGAAATGATTCGTGAAGAATTACATTCGCTTTTATGTAACGGATTGGGCGTTTCTAAAATTCATTCCGAATATGGTATGACGGAATTACTTTCGCAAGCGTATTCTCTTGGCGATGGTATTTTTGAATGTCCGCCTTGGATGCAAATTCTTATTCGCGATACAGAAGACGCTTTAACTTATGTTTCCGAAGGAAAAACTGGCGGAATTAATGTAATTGATTTAGCAAACATCAATTCGTGTTCGTTTATTGCTACTCAAGATTTGGGCAAAAAATATCCCAACCATTCTTTCGAAGTGTTGGGACGTTTTGATAATTCTGATATTCGTGGTTGTAACCTGATGATTGTTTAAGTGTTGATTTGTTTAATCGATTCTACAACTTAACAATTTAACGATTAAACAATTTTTATCACGTAATAATTTTTCTTTCCTTTTTGTAATAACAAGAATTGATTGTTAATTAAATCCTCTTTTGTAATGATTTTATCTTCACCTACTTTTTCTTTATTCAAAGAAATAGAATTTTGCTTTAATTCTCTTCTTGCATCACTATTAGAAGCTAAGAAGTTGGTTTTAGCAGAAAGCGCAGCAATCATATCCAAACCTGCATTCAAATCTTCCATAGAAATCTCAGCTTGAGGAACACCATCAAAAACTTCTAAAAAGGTTTTCTCATCTAACTTTTTTAATTCATCCATTGATGGGCTAAAGAATGCATTTGATGCTGCGATAGCATTTTCTAAATCTTCTCTAGAATGAACCATAACTGTAATTTCTTCTGCCAAACGTTTTTGCAATGCTCTTAAATGCGGTGCTTCGTTGTGTGCTACAATTAAATTTTCAATAGTTGCTTTATCTAAGAATGTGAAAATTTTAATATATTTTTCAGCATCAACATCCGAAGTATTTAACCAGTATTGGTAGAATTTATATGGAGAAGTTCTATCTGCATCTAACCAAATATTTCCACCTTCCGATTTTCCGAATTTCGTTCCATCCGCTTTGGTAATCAAAGGACAAGTTAACGCATATGCTTTCCCTGATTCAATTCTACGAACTAATTCTGTTCCTGTGGTGATATTTCCCCATTGGTCACTTCCACCCATTTGTAGCGTACATTTTTTAGCACGGTATAAATGCAAAAAGTCGTAACCTTGCACTAGTTGGTACGTGAATTCAGTAAATGACATTCCTTCTGAAGTTTCTCCAGTTAGACGTTTTTTAACTGAATCTTTTGCCATCATGTAGTTCACTGTAATGTGTTTACCCACATCGCGAATGAAATCTAAGAAAGAGAACTCTTTCATCCAATCGTAGTTATTTACTAACTCAGCAGCATTTGCTTCCGCTGAAGTAAAATCTAAAAAGCGAGCTAATTGTGCTTTAATCGCTTCTTGATTGTGACGCAAAGTAGCTTCGTCTAATAAATTTCTTTCATTAGATTTCCCTGATGGATCACCAATCATTCCAGTTGCTCCACCTACAAGCGCTAATGGTTTATGACCACTCAATTGGAAATGTCTCAATAACATCACTCCAACTAAATGTCCTATATGCAATGAATCGGCGGTTGGATCAATACCCACATACGCCACACGCATCTGCTCCATCAAATGTTCTTCTGTGCCTGGCATTACGTCGTGGAGCATTCCTCTCCAAGTCACTTCTTCAATAAAATTTTTCATGATTTTTAAATAATTTGAGCAAAGATAGTTTTTAGTTTAAAAGTTTAAAAGTTTTATTCAAAAATCAATCCCGAAGTTTCGGGACAAATTCAAGAACAAAGGCAATAGTTTTCGCTTCGCTCAAATAAAAGCCTACTTCGTATGAGATTCCTCGTAAACTCGGAAAGACAATTTTAAATTCAAGGGCAAAATCAATCCCGAAGTTTCAGTACAAATTCAAGCTCATGCCTAAAAACAATTCTTCACACATCCAACTTCCAGCTTCCAGCAAAAAATATTATATTTACAACATGATTTTAGTCACAGGAGCAACAGGTTTAGTAGGTTCGCATTTATTAGTGCAACTTCTTCAAGAAAATGAGGAAGTAAAAGCGCTATTTCGTTCCGAAAAACAAATTGAAAAAGTGAAAAATGTTTTTGCTTTTCATCATCAAACAGCTCTTTTTGATAAAATCAATTGGGTAAAAGGTGATATTACAGATATTCCTTCGTTAGAGATTGCTTTTGAAAATATCACTCATGTATATCATTGTGCTGCATTGATTTCGTTTGACCCTAGTGATGAAGACGAACTGCGAAAAATCAATATTGAAGGAACTGCAAATGTGGTAAATTGTTGTATTGATTTTGGAGTAAAAAAACTTTGTCATGTAAGCTCTATAGCTGCTTTAGGAACTCCAAAAGAACACGAAACTAGTATTACCGAAGAAACCGAATGGAATCCAGAAGAATTACACAGCGATTATGCGATTACAAAATATGGCGCTGAAATGGAAGTTTGGCGTGGTCATCAAGAAGGTTTAGAAGTTATAATTGTGAATCCAGGAGTCATTTTTGGTTACGGTTTCCCAAAAAAAGGAAGCGATGTAATTATTCAATCCGTTAAAAAAGGATTATCATTTTACACAGAGGGTAATATTGGAATAGTTTCTGTTGAAGATGTTACAAAATGCATGATTCAATTAATGAAAAGCAAAATAAATGGCGAAAGATATATTTTAGTTTCTGAAAATCTTGAAAACCAAAAACTATTATTATATATCTCAAAATTTTTGAATGTAAAAGGACCAACTATCAAAGCTACCAAACACATGATCTCTATTGCATGGAAATTAGATTGGTTGCTTTCAAAACTCTTAAGACGTAAAAGAAAATTAACTAAAATAACAGCTAACGCCTTAATGTCTAACAAAGAATATGATTCTTTAAAAATAAAATCCGAATTACAATTTGTATTTCAAAAAAAAGATAAATTTCTAAATGCTAGTTTGTTGGAATAGGATCTTTTTGCACATTAACTTTATCTGCATTTTTAAGTAATTCTTCATTTTTAATCTGCTCTTGTTCCAGTTTTTCAATTACTTTTTTGTAGATTTTTTTGTATTTTTTTGGATCAGAAGCATAATAACGTTGATTTTGACTATAAGTAGTACTATCAATTTTATATTTATCAAAAAGATATTGATCTATTTCAATATTAGCCTCAGCTAATTTGTAGGTATAGGCACCGTCCGCAGACTGAAGTATTGAAATATCAAAAATAATATCAACCATTACTTCCTCATCCAATAAATTATCTGGCTTTGGTGTTGGATTATTTGAACAGGATACTAAAAAAAATATTCCTACTAAAAAAAACAAGTACTTCATTATAAATTTCTTTCAAATAATAATCTTTGTCCTACTTTTATATCTTTAACTTTTCCATTATGAAAAACTAATTTGCCATTAACAAAAGTGTGTGTTACTCTTGATTTAAAATTATATCCTTCAAATGGAGACCATCCACACTTATACAAAATATTTTCTTTCTTTACATTCCAAGGCAAATGTGGATTTACGATTGCTAAATCTGCATAATAACCTTCTCTGATGAAACCTCTTTTCTCGATTTTGAAAATTTTTGCTGGATTATGAGCCATTTTCTCCACTATTTTTTCAACAGAAATTTTTCCTTGATGAAAAGCTTCGAACATAGCCACAACAGCATGCTGAACTAATGGTCCTCCTGATGGTGCTTTTGTATATACTTGCATTTTTTCCTCTAAAGTATGAGGTGCATGATCTGTTGCAATAACATCTATTCTATCATCTAATAAAGCCTTCCACAAACCATCTTTATCTTTTTGAGACTTTACTGCAGGATTCCATTTAATTAATGATCCTTTTGTTTTATAATCTTCATCTGTAAACCATAAATGATGAATACAAACTTCTGCCGTTATTTGCTTTTCTTCTAACGGAATTTTATTTGTAAATAAGTCCAACTCTTTTGCAGTTGAAATATGAAAAACATGAAGTCTTGCACCGGTTTTCTTAGCTAATTCTATAATTCTTTCAGTAGATTTATAACAAGCCTCTACACTTCTAATTTCGGGATGTTTTTCAACTGGAATATCATCACCGTATATTTCTTTAAACTTTGCCAAATTATTTTTTACAATAGTTTCGTCTTCACTATGTACTGCAATTAATAATTTAGTATTTGAAAAGATTTTATCTAAAGAAGCAGAACTATCTACAAGCATATCGCCTGTTGAAGAACCTAAAAACAGTTTTAAACCCGCAACATTTCTTGGGTTAGTTTTTAAAATTTCTTCTAAATTGTCATTTGTTCCACCCATCATAAACGAATAATTCGCATAAGATGTAGTAGATGCTATTTGATATTTATCTTCTAAAAGTTCTTGTGTAACTGCATTTGGAACTGTATTAGGTTGTTCTATAAATGAAGTTATTCCACCAGCAACAGCGGCTCTACTTTCAGTTTCTATATTTCCTTTGTGTGTTAGACCAGGTTCTCTAAAATGAACTTGATCATCTATTGCCCCAGGAATCACATAACTTCCTTCTGCATCAATAATAACACAATCGGACGATTTCGGACTTATTTTCTCTGCAATATCTTTAATGAATTCATTTTCAATTAAAATATCTCCTTCAAATATACTTCCTTCATTAACTATTTTAGCATTTCTAATTAAAAAACAACTCATTATTATAACCTATTAAATATTTTACGTATTCTCAACATTATTACTCCTACTACAGCTTCGCGAATTATTCCGCCGCTCATTTTTGACTGACCTTTAGTTCTATCTGTAAAGATAATTGGGACTTCTACAATTTTATATTTTTTTACAAAAGCTCGATATTTCATTTCAATTTGAAACGCATATCCAACAAATTTTATTTTATCTAAGTTGATGTTTTCTAAAACCTGTCTTTTGTAGCATTTGAATCCCGCAGTAGCATCAGCAATTTTCATTCCTGTTATCATTCGAACATAAACCGAAGCAAAATAAGATAATAAAACTCGACTCAAAGGCCAATTCACAACATTCACTCCATTAGAATATCGGGAACCAATGGCAACATCAGCACCATTTTCACAAGCAGCTAACAATTTTTCTAAATCATTTGGATTATGAGAAAAATCGGCATCCATTTCAAAAATATAATCGTATCCATGAGAAAGCGCCCATTTAAACCCAGCCACATAAGCTGTTCCTAAACCCGATTTTTTCATGCGCACTTTTAAATGCAATCGAGTTGGAAATTCTTCTTGCATTTCTTTCACTTTTGCTGTCGTACCATCAGGCGAATTGTCATCTACAATTAAAACATGAAAAGAAGTAGGCAAAGACAAAACTGCCTTTACAATTGCTTCAATATTTTCAATTTCATTAAAAGTTGGAATTACAACAATACCTTGAGCCATAAAAATCTTCTATTTCAAGTGCAAAAATAAGGTATTTCTTCCTGACAATTCTTAATAATTTTATAATAATGAAAGTGATACTATTTTTTGTAATTTTGCACGAGTATGTTAGCAATTCAATTACACGACAGAATTATCGAAAGCAAAGATTGGGCCACCATCTTGTTTGTAATTTGTATGGCTATCATTGCCATTAACAAAACTATATCTTCTGTTCGGTTTAACGAGTTTATTCGTTTGGCTTATTCTGATAAATACACCAAAATTTATCGAGACAGTAGTAACTTGATGAGCGGTTTTACTATTTCTATGTTTGTTTTACAATTGATTTCGTTTTCGTTTTTTACTTTATTGGTTTTAAATCAATTTAATAAAGCAGAAAAAACCGACTTAATTGTTTACATCCAAATATTTACTTTTTTAACTGTTTTTATCCTTTCAAAATTCTTAATTGAAAAAATTGTTGCAGCCACTTTTAAAATTGAAGAGTTCAATGAACAATTTAACCTTTTAAAAGTAAATTATAGAGCTTATTTTGGATTTGTATTATTACCCGTTAATATCATTTTATTTTATAATTCTTACGATTCATATTGGTTTTTTTGGACGCTATTGATTATTCTAATAACAATAAATATTACTACATACTTGGTTGCATTGAAATTGTATCAAAATTTATTATTACGTAAAATATTTTATTTTATTTTATATCTTTGCACCCTTGAAATAGCACCTTACTATTTTATTTATAATTGGTTTACAAAAAATTAGAGAGAAATATGTCAAATTTGAAAGTGAAAACAATATTA
>JACCDV010003552.1_pt1 | contig 37631 bp, 35 predicted proteins | sample 7446131 | NCBI WGS metagenome assembly JACCDV01 (sample SAMN15323448, study PRJNA562643) | freshwater metagenome | isolation source: river surface water | place: USA:Blue River Watershed | collected 2017-08-17
AGAGCTAGGTACAAGCATACTACTTTCAATATGCACATGACTGTCAATAAAACCTGGCAAGATAAATTGATTCGGAGCTTCATCACATTCAGTAATGGATACAATCATGCCTTCTTGAATGAATACGTTTGCTGGATAAATACGTTTATGTAAAATATCAACGTATTGTCCATGAATGGTATATGTCTGCATGGTATTGCTTAGTGTTGCTTCGTGTTGTGAATTAAAACCAATAACTGAGCTTAAAGATAAGGGCTCTATTCTTACTTTTGAATAAAGGGTCTGTAAAATAGTTATCTGTATACACTAAAAAGAAGTCACTCATTGGTTTATAACGGTACTGTAATCTGCTATTGATATTGAAATTATTGCTCTGTGTGTTATACTGTATAAAGGTGGTCCAAAATAATTGGGTATTAAAATTGTATTCAATTCTTGGCGCGATTAAGACCAATCTAGTACTGCCATAATTTCCTGGCAACCTGATTTGGTTATATTGTGCATTCAATCGAAGGCTAAGGTGCGGCTGGTGCCTCCAATTGATACCAAGTCCAAATCCTTCAACTTGTCCATTGTAAAATTGACCAACCGTAATTTCAGAAACCCAACCAAATAGTTTTCTAGTATCGGATACATAATTGAATCTAAATTGGCCATATTGGTATTGCTTTGCAGGCAGAGGTACTCCGTCAGTAAAGCTCGTTGGAAATAGTAAATTAGTGATATTGTTGCTTAAGCTAAGATTAAAACTAGATGCGTTTTTAAAATCAGTTTTTAACTGTAATGAACTTTCTAGTTCATTGAAACTATTATCGGGATTTAATACCACATAGTTTTGAGCAGTTAACTCCGACTTACCAATCTTGCCTTTAGCTGGCATCAACGTATAACTGATTTCAGAAAAAACATGCTTGAATCCAATACGAATGCTTGTATCCCTCTCTGCATCGTAATTGCTTATCCTTTGCACGAATCCCATATCCGTATAATAGTTCTTGCCAACATTTGCAAGGTCAAGTACAAAACCAAAATTTCTTCCATTATAACTTACTCCAGCTTCTGCATAGTTATTTAAGTTTTTAATAGTAGGTTTTATGGATTGATTGTAGTTGGCCCAATAACTAAAACTTCCAGCTGGATTGGAATATTCAAATGTAATCCCAGCATTACGTCCATATTTGTCCAGTGGATTCTTTTTTTCTTCCTCCACAGAAATGAAATTTTCTCTATTCAAAAAATAGCCCTTGACCATAGATCTTTTTAACACTCTTTTCTGCCATGTAAATGCAGAGAAATTTTCAGGTGCATAATTGCCTTGCCTTCCTGTTTGCATATTCATTGCACCAATCCTTACATCAGGGGATAAATTACCAGATAGTCTTGCTCCAAATAAGATGGGTATTTTGTTACCTTCTTTATCTAAGCCAATGGTTCTCGAATAGAATGGACGAATTGGAGGGATGCCAAATCCAGCAAATAGATCTGCGTTTTCTAAAAAGAATGCCCTTCGCTCTGGTAAGAAAATATTAAACCTGGTTAGGTTGGTCACTTGGTTATCAACTTCTACTTGTGAGAAGTCGGGGTTAACTGTTAAGTCTAAATTCAAAGAAGAGTTTAAAGCAATTTTTGCATCAAACCCTACATTGCCAGTTATTTCTGTTTTACTATTTGATTTATCTTCAATTATGCCACCTGTTAAATAAGGCAGTAAAACCACATTATTAGAACTCGCTGGTGGATTGGTTGGCCACTTCATTAATCCAGTATAACCAAGGTCGTATGATTTAAAATTTGGCCCAATCCTAGTCCATGTACTGTACTCGAAATTTTTTGCGTCTATTCGTACAAAGTTGACACCCCAGTTTTTATTTTCTGAATTATAACGAATAGACTTTAAAGGGATTGCAATTTCTGCAATCCAATAATTACCATAGTCCTTTGTCATTGAAAACCATTTGGTATCCCAGCTATAACTGATTCCTCCTTCACTACTTCCAATTAGCTGATCTTCTGATTGCACATTCAATGCACTAACAACAAAATAAAATCCGTTTGTCTTTTGATTCAGGGGATCTAGAACAACTGCAACACCATCGTTGCCATCATGCCCAATATCTCTTTTTAAACTTCTGATAATAGCCGTGCCGCTATCATATACTTTAAAAGCAAAGTATAAGTTTTTATCATCGAACAAATATTTAACCTCGGTTTGTTTTTTGGGGGCGCCAATATCATTGGGGAACTTCTTATTAAATTGACTTACTGCCTGCACCGTTTTCCATGCAGGTTCATCCAAAATACCATCTAATTTTATGGGTCCCTTTGTAGGTTGAATCGTCAACTGAAAGGTCTCCTGAATAGTCGCATTGGCTTGCGCTTTGCCATCAATGCAAAAGAGGTTCAAAGCAAGTAGAAGCGGGATGAGCGATAGTCTATTCATTCAATCATGTTGGACAGCAAATATCCAATGATTTAAAGATAGATCAATAAGGATTGTTATAAGTGGAAAATAAGAAGTTTTAATGATCTTTTGGTGCTCTATGTGTGTGATTATAGCTTAATCACGGTCAAGTATGTCTGGTCGTCTTTGTTTGGTTCTAATCAATGCCTGCTCAGATCTCCATTGATCCACCTTTTTTGGGTCACCTTGTAACAATACTTCAGGGACAGTTAATCCTCGGAAATCTGCAGGCCTAGAAAATACAGGAGGTGCCAATAAATTATCTTGAAAAGAATCGGTTAGTGCAGAGGTTTCGTCATTTAATACACCCGGGATCAATCTGCCTACTGCATCTACAATGACTGCAGCGGCTAATTCTCCTCCACTCAGCACATAATCGCCAATAGATATTTCTTGTGTTACATATAAGTCTCGAATTCTTTGATCAATCCCTTTATAATGTCCGCAAATAATAAGAATTCTATTTTTTAAGGATAAAGTGTTAGCGTCTTTTTGATCGAATCTTTTGCCATCAGGTGTAACAAAAATGATTTCATCAAATGCACCGCCTTCTTTTTGTAAATCGTCAATCGCATTGGCCAAGGGCTCACACATGATCACCATCCCTGCACCGCCTCCATATTGGTAGTCATCCACCTGTCCGTGTTTATTAATGGCCCAGTTTCTTAATTGATGCATCTTGATATGAAGATGCCCGCGTTCTTGTGCACGCTTCATGATGCTATGTGCAAAAGGACTTTCAAGAAGTTCCGGAAGGACTGTTAGAATTTCAATGGTCATACTACAAAGATAATTGAGATTAGTCCAAAAAATCGCCTAAATCTCGACGGTTCTTTTTGGTTGGTCGCCCAATCTTACTCAAGCGCTTTCCGGTTTGAAATGTTGCTGCAACCTGCCTCACGCGCTCTAATTCTTCTATTGGAGTAAGGTCTTCATAATACTTAATTGCTTCTGCATAGGCCACTCGGCCCTCTAGTAATTGAGTCACTTTTAGCACCCAATTCTTATGTTCTGTTCTTGCTTCATAAACATCGCCAATCACTACATTGCGAGAAGCTTTTACGTTTTCGCCATTTAACTTCACTCGCCCTTTATCAATCGCTTCAGTCGCCATACTTCTTGACTTAAACACGCGGATAGACCACAAGTATTTATCGAGTCTTAATTTTTCTTTCTTTAGTTCTGGCGCAGACATGTATCCTTATTTTTTTTCGGCAAAGAATTGGTGGAAATAAGGGATGGTCTCAATGCCTTTATAAAAATTCACGATATCGTATTTTTCATTTGGACTGTGCAAATTATCACTATCCAAACCAAATCCCATGAATACAATTTTCAATCCAAGTTCCTGTTCAAATAATGAACAAATAGGAATACTACCACCACCTCTTACAGGAATTGGCTCTTTGCCAAATGTGGTTGCAATGGCTTTTGCAGCACTTTGATATTCGTGAGAATCAATTGGTGTAATATAAGGTTCGCCACCATGATGCTCAAAAGCAGATACAGTCACATTATCAGGTGCAATAGATTTAAAATAATTCAATACTTTTTCAGTGATAACTTTAGAAGATTGATTCGGCACCAATCTGCATGAAATTTTTGCAAATGCTTTGGAAGGTAAAACTGTTTTTGCGCCTTCTCCTGTATATCCACCCCAGATACCATTCACTTCTAGTGTTGGTCTGATACCTGTTCTTTCATTGGTGCTATATCCTTTTTCACCCCAAACATTCGCTATGCCTAAGTCTTGCTTAAACTCATTTAAATCAAAAGGTGCTTCAGCCATTTTTGCTCGTTCAGCATCTGTCGATTCAATCACGTCATCATAAAATCCAGGGATCGTGATATGGTTATTTTCATCATGACATGCTGCAATCATTTTAGACAATATTGTAATTGGATTGGCTACCGCGCCACCATACACGCCACTATGTAAATCTCTGTTTGGTCCTGTTACTTCTATTTCGATATAGCTTAATCCGCGCACTCCAATATCGATTGAAGGATTGTCCATGCTGATCATTGCAGTGTCGCTAATTAAGATGACATCTGCTTTTAATAAATCCTTATTTGCTTTAACAAAGGTGGCCAAATTTGGACTTCCTATTTCTTCCTCACCTTCTATTACAAATTTAATATTAGTGCACATACTATTGGTCTTAGACATGATCTCCAATGCCTTTACATGCATGTAAAATTGTCCTTTGTCGTCACAAGCACCTCTTGCAAAAATTTTCCCATCAATAATTGTTGGTTCAAATGGGCCACTATGCCATAATTCCAGAGGTTCTGCAGGTTGCACATCGTAATGTCCATATACTAAAACTGTTGGGAAACTTGGGTCAACAATAATTTCTCCATAAACAATAGGGTGCCCTTCTGTTTCATAAATGGTTGCAATTTGTGCTCCTGCATCTGTTAATGATTTTGCCACTGCTTTTGCACATGCTTGCATGTCATCATTGTGTTCTGATTTTGCACTCACACTTGGTATGCGTAATAAGTCCAACAATTCTTGTAAAAAACGATCCTTATTTGCTTCTTGAAATTCCTTCCATGCTTTCATATCCTATATTTTTTGAAAATTTTATGATGCTTATTTATGCTAATTGATGTTTTAAATCTGATAATACATTTTCAATGGTCCAATCTAGTTTTTGTTCAAAAGGTGCTTTTCTTTTTGCACAATTTTCTGCTAAACAAATGGGGCAACTGTAGGACATACATCCATCTGTATGCACAAAAAATTCAATGCTTGCGCCAAATTTGTTCTTAATTAAATTCGTAAATTCTTCTACTACCTGATGCGCTTCGTTTACATTTAAAAACCAAGGCACAGTTAGATGGCAGTCAATGTGCATTAAGCTACCATACTTGATCACTCTTAAATTATGCAAATCTACCCACTGCACATTTCTGTTTTTATTCAGTTCGCTGACTACTTCCTCTAATAAAGCTAAATCCGCTTCATCCATGATGCCAGCTAAAGAAGCTCTAATAATTTTATAGCCGTTGTAAATAATCCAGAAGCTCATTAAGATAGCGAGTACCGCATCAATGCCGGTGATATTGGTCAATAGTACAATACCAATACCAATGGATACTACAAATGTGGTAAAGCTATCTAAAATCAAATGTTGTCCACTTGAAACCAATGCAAGTGATTTATTTTTAGTGCCCATTCTTTTCGCAATCAAGCCTGCAAATAAATTTAAAAAAGCGGTGACTAACAAAACCCATAAGCCATTGTCTAGACTATGTAATTCGCTAGGTTTAAAAATCGCACTGATAGCTTCGTAAAAAATAATTAAACCAGCTGCAATGATTAAACTTCCTTCAAAGGCAGCAGAAATAAATTCTGCCTTTCCATGACCATATGGATGCTCTTTGTCCTTGGGCTTAGAGGCCACATATAAACTGTATAGTCCAATGGCGCCAGCCAATACATTCACAATACTTTCTAGTGCATCAGACAATACAGAAAGAGAGTGTGTCATAAAATAGGCCACAAACTTCAATACAAACAGAATGACACTTAAGGAAGTGACATAAAACTGTATTTTTAAATTCTGTTTAGCTGCTTGCAAGGGGATCGATTATAAATGAAGTATTATTTAAACGCAATGTATCTTTCTTCTACAAATTTCCAATTCACAAGATTCCACCAATTGTTAATATAGTCTGCTCTTTTATTCTGGTATTTTAAATAATACGCGTGCTCCCAAACGTCTAATCCTAATAGTGGATAACCTTTAACTTCAGCAATATCCATCAGTGGGTTATCTTGATTGGCTGAAGAGCAGATGGCTAATTCTTTTTTCTCGTTTATTATTAACCAAGCCCAGCCACTTCCGAATCTATTCTTTGCTGCTTCTGAAAATGCTTTTTGAAAATCTGCAAAAGTTCCAAATGATTTTTCAATTGCTTTTGCTAAACTGCCTGTTGGCATTGAAGCTGGTGCAGGTTGCATCGATTGCCAAAATAATTCGTGGTTGTAGTGACCGCCTGCATTGTTGCGCATTTTTGTAGAATACTTTGAGATGGATGCTAATAAACTATTGATGGATGTGGTTTTTACATCTACCTTTTCTGCTACACAAGCATCGTTTAAATTTTTAGTATAACCTGCCGCATGCTTTGTGTGATGAATTTCCATTGTCATTGCATCTATAAATGGCTCTAAAGCATTGTATGCATAAGGCAAAGAAATTTGTTGAAAATTGATCTCCTGATTTATTGGCAATACACCTAGTGTATGCATCAGTGGCATACTTGCCATCGCAATGCTTGCTTTGCCGGTTTGTTTGATAAACTGACGACGGCTATTAATTGAAGAAGACATAGGATTATTTTTTAAAGTACTTCTGTAAAGTTACCTTAATTGGCTGTAAAAAACGGTAGTAAAATTCCTGGTTAAACAACTGTGAATCACGCATTGCCTTATAGGTTAAGAATAGGCCGACAGGTATTAAAAAAAGACTAGATAGCCACATGCCAGCATACACCGACCATTGTCCGGACTTTGCTAGTTTTTCACCAAAATTGTTAAGTAGGAAAAAGACCACAAAAAATGCAATCGCCGAAACCATTGGAGCGCCCAAGCCACCTTTTCTAATAATTGCACCCAATGGAGCCCCAATTAAAAACAGCACAATACAAGCAAAAGAGAGGGTGAACTTTCGATGCCATTCAATCGCATGCATTGTTTCGGCATGTTGCTGTTCCTTGTATATATTTATTAAACTGGCTAAATTATTTTGAAGCGACTGAAATTGGTATCCTGCAGATTCTACGACCGACATCTTTTCTTCTGCCGGAATCAATGCTTTAAAATTTTTGGTATCAGCTACTTTTACTTTATTATAAAGTTCAGTGCTATCCTTCAACAACATAAATTTTAAATAGGGGTAGATTTCAATCGTTGCTTTCTTGATAAAAAAACTATCCATTGATTGTATGGAGTCAATTGCTTTCCCTAATTGCCTTACACTTAACATTTTTGGATCATAAAATACATCTGCTGTTTTATTCATCTGAAAACTTTTCAGGTCAAACACTTTTTTGTATTCTTTAAAATTAAGTCTAGTAAATTCTGTATTGGTTGTGGCCCGATATCCTTTTTCTTGATAACGCCAACCATTGTATAAAATAAATTCTAAAAACTTTTTATCAGGTGTAACGCGCATCACACCTGACTTTGCTATAATCATATTGTCTTGCAATCCAAATCTTTTCTCAAAAATAACGATGTCATTGATCACACTATCATTGGATTCTTTCTTGCCTAATTTGATCACATATCCATCAATTTTATCGTAAAAAATACCTTCTTTTAAATCAATAGCAGGCTTTGAAACAATGATTTCGTATTTCAATGTGGTAAGCCGCATTTGAGAGACAGGAATAATATTATTCGCCAATAAAAAAGCGATACCTGCAAGTCCAATCGCAAAAATAAAAAGTGGACGCATGAAACGGATCAGTGGAATACCTGCAGACTTAATGGCGATGAGTTCAAAACTTTCACCCAGATTTCCAAATGTCATGATAGATGAAAATAGCAATGCCAATGGGATGGCAGTGGTCAACATACTAATAGATACGAGTCCAACTAATTTTAAAATAATGAAAGTATCCAATCCTTTTCCAACTAAGTCGTCTATGTAAAGCCAAAAGAATTGCATGGTCAGCACGAATATAGAAATAGTCAATGCTGCCAAAAAGGGTCCTATAAATGCCCTGAGAATTAGTATGTCTAATTTTTTGAACAAAATTGTAGTACTAGCTACCTATTCTATAAAATAGCTCTTTGATTTGATAACCCCAAAGTTGACTCTGGTCTTTGATTTCATTTTTCTCAGCAAAATCCTTGATGATCAAAACCGTTTGGTTTGATATTTCTGTTTTTTCGATACTGAATTCAAAGTATTCATTTTTTTCGCTGTGTAACCATCTGAATCGAATGAATTTATTTTCTTCTTGATCTAAAATTTCTGCCTTATCTGGTGTACCACCATTCCATGAAAAACTGAACACATTCTCCCATTCATCCACTTTATCTGCAAACCATTCTTGTAAACCAGACGCAGTGGAGAGGAATTCAAATAAGATTGCAGGTGAACATCTAACCGGAAACTCAAGTGTAAATAGTATTTTTTTACTCATAATATCATTATACCCAAAAAGGGCTCGTTTGATGCAATAATATTAAATAAAAGCATGCCTCCAAGTATTTTAATCACTTAATTCGTTAACAAACTGTAAAGACTTTAAATATTCGCTTATTTTCTACTCTATTTATACTGATTATCAATATTTTAAATCATGTTCTAAATTAGCTTTATTGGGTTATTTTGGGAAAAATTGAACTTAAAATGACCTGATTTTCAGTGCCTTTGATGACTTATCTTTGCAAATTATAAAGACAGTCCTATGTTCAATGCACTTAGCGAAAAATTAGAATCAGCGTTTAAACATCTAAAAGGCCAATCCCGCATCAATGAATTGAATGTGGCCAATACCCTTAAAGATATCAGAAAAGCTTTGTTGGATGCCGATGTGAACTTTAAGATTGCCAAGGAATTTACAGATAGTATTAAAGAAAAAGCTGTCGGTGAAAAAGTAATCAATGCCATTAGTCCTGGTCAATTGATGGTTAAAATTGTACAGGATGAATTGACGGCATTAATGGGTTCAGAAGCAAGTTTATTAGATACTTCAAAAAGTCCAACCATCATTTTAGTTGCAGGTTTACAAGGTAGTGGTAAGACTACTTTCTCTGGTAAATTGGCAACCTACCTCAAAGCACAAAAAAAATCTCCACTATTGGTAGCTGCTGATATTTATCGTCCTGCAGCCATGGATCAGTTGACTGTTTTAGCTGAACAAATTGGGGTAGATATTTTTGTAGAGCGCGAAAATAAAGATGCTGTTTCAATTGCACAAAATGCAATTGCATATGCAAAACAAAATAATAAAAATGTTATTATCATCGATACTGCTGGTCGTCTTGCAGTAGACGAAATGATGATGAATGAAGTGGCAAATATTAAATCTGCCATTCAACCACAAGAAATTTTATTTGTGGTAGATTCAATGACAGGGCAGGATGCAGTCAATACTGCAAAGACTTTCAACGATCGATTAGATTTTACTGGAGTTGTTTTAACAAAGTTAGATGGCGATACAAGAGGTGGTGCTGCTTTGTCCATCAAGTATACTGTGAACAAGCCAATCAAGTTCATGAGTAGTGGAGAGAAGATGGATACTTTGGATATTTTTTATCCAGAGAGGATGGCGCAAAGGATTTTAGGGATGGGTGATATTACTTCTTTAGTTGAAAAAGCACAAGCTCAATTTGATGAAGCCGAAGCAAAAAAATTAGAGAAGAAAATTAGAAAGAATCAATTTGATTTTGAGGATTTTTTAACACAGATTCAGCAGATCAAAAAAATGGGCAACCTGAAAGATTTAATGGGGATGATTCCAGGTGTTGGAAAAAGTATCAAAGATATAGACATTAAAGAAGATGCTTTCAAAGGAGTTGAGTCCATCATTCAATCCATGACTTTAATTGAGCGAAGAAATCCAGATATTTTAACGCCAAGTAGAAAAGCAAGAATTGCGAAAGGTGCCGGAAAAGACTTGGCAGAAATCAATGCCTTTATCAAGCAGTTTGACCAAATGAAACAAATGATGAAGATGATGAGCGGTCCTGCTGGTGCTGCAATGGCCAGCAAAATGCCTGGGATGAGAAGATAACAGCTCTTTGTCTTTTTATAAATGGTTGATTTTCAATATTTTTTGACAAATTTGGCTTTCTTATCCCATTTAATTGGGTGAATTCAGTAGGTTTTTATAACTTTGCACCCTTAACCCTATTTGTTAACGCCTATAAATTTCTATTTAAAATGGCAGTAAAAATGAGACTACAGCGTCATGGTAGTAAAAAAAGGCCTTTCTACTTTATAGTAGTGGCTGACGGACGCGCACCAAGAGATGGTAAATTCATCGAGAAAATTGGTACTTACAATCCTTTAACAGTTCCAGCGACAATCAATTTAGATCGTCAAAAGTCTTTAGAGTGGTTAAACAAAGGTGCTCAACCTACAGACACCGTTCGCAGAATCTTGTCTTTCAAAGGCGTACTTTATTTAAAGCACTTATTACGTGGTGTTAAATTAGGTCTATTTGATGATGCAACTGCAATGACTAAGTTTGAAGCTTGGTATGCGCAGCATGAAACATCAATTGCTTCTAAGAATGATGCACACAAAAAAGCACAAGCTGATAAAAAGGTATATGTACCAGTAGTTAAGAAAGTAGCTGAACCAGTTGCTGAAGCACCTGCAGAAGTTGTTGCTGAAGAAGCAGCTCCAGAAGTAGAAGCACCAGCTGCAGAAGCGGCTGCTGAAGAAACACCAGCTGCAGAATAACCTAAAGAAATCTAAAATTTATTTAAGATTCAATAGTATTTAACCTCCCGAATTTCGGGAGGTTTTTTTTATCGTCCAATCATTTACTAAATTCGTGTATGAGTGAATATATCCACATAGGAAAAATTGTTGCAGCACATGGTTTAACGGGGCATCTTATCTTAGAGCATGCTTTGGGGAAGGCAATACACTTTAAAGGCATTGATGCTATTTTTATTGAAAAAAATGCAGCTAGTTTTATTCCTTATTTTATTCAGTCTGCATCTGCAAAAACCGAAAGTTTAACCCATTTACAAGTAGAAGGCATTACCACTAGAGAAGCTTGTAGTATTTTGATTGGGAAAAAAGTATGGCTGCCAGAAGCCCAATTCCAATTGCTGGTAGATAAAAGTTCACCACTTTCCTTACTTGGATATATGGTGGTTGAAGATGGAAAAGAATTAGGCAAGGTGCAAGAAGTAATTGAACAGCCACATCAGTTAATGGTGACGATTTTATATAAAGGCAATGAAACCTATATTCCTTTGCATGAGGAGAGTCTTAAAGGGGTAGACCATACAAAAAAGCATGTCTATGTTGAATTGCCCGATGGCTTGTTGGATTTAGCTATTCCACTTGTCTAATTGCTTAATCGTTGCAGCTAAATCTTTAGGAAGCGGCGCTTCAAATGCAAATTCCTTTTCTTTAAACACCAATTTTAAGGTATGTGCATGTAAAGCGTGTCTTGCAAGTAGTGGCTTTTCTTCTTCTTCGGATTTGCTTAATTTAAAATTCTTTTTCTTAATACTTGATAGCAACAATTTAACACCATCTCCGTAGATCTCGTCTGCAATAATTGGATGTCCAATATGTTTTGCATGCACCCTAATTTGATGGGTTCTTCCGGTATGAATTTGAAATGATACTAAGGCGTAGTGTTTATAGTAGGTGACCACTTCATAGGTTGTCAATGCAGCTTTTCCTTTTACATGGATATACATTTGTCCTTTTTTAACAGGATGTTCCATAATGCTTCCGTCAATGCTGCCATTTGGTTCTGGACGGCCTAACACTAAGCCAAGGTATTTTTTTTCAATTGTTCTGCCTTCAAATAATTGGCTTAGTTCCTTATGCGCTTCTGCATTTTTTGCAAAAATTATTAACCCACTCGTTGCTTGATCCAAACGATGCACGGTAAAAATAGTACCATATTTATCTTGCAAAAGAGATTTGATAGAAAGTTCTTTCCCGAAACGATCTGGAATACTTAATACACCAGCAGGTTTGTTGATGACAATCATGTCTTGATCCTCAAATAGTATATCTAACATCCCTTACTTACTTGCTTTTCTTGTAAATGACTTATTTAAGAATTTTAAAGTTCTTACTTCTTTTTCTGCTAAGAAACGCCACTTGCCACGGTCCACATTTTTCTTAGTTAAATTAGCAAACATCACCCTGTCTAAATGTCTTACATCATATCCAAGGTGTTCAAATATTCTTCTTACAATCCTGTTTCTGCCACTATGAATTTCAATTCCAATCACATTTTTAGAGGTGTTGGATAAATAACTTACGGCATCTGCAGCAATGAATCCATCTTCTAATTCTACACCTGCAGCAATTGATTCCATATCGGCCTTGGTCACAGGTTTATCTAAGGTTACCTCATAGATTTTTTTAATTTCATAAGAAGGGTGGGTTAGCTTTTGTGCCAAATCACCATCATTGGTTAAAATTAAAACACCCGTTGTATTTCTATCTAAACGACCTACAGGAAACATCCTTTGTGTAGTCGCATTTTTAATAATATCTAAAACAGTCTTTCTGCCTTCTGGATCGTTTGCTGTGCAGATATAATCTTTTGGCTTGTTCAATAAAATATAAACAGGAGTGACTTGCAATTGCAATACTTTCCCCTTTAATCTTACCACATCTTTATATTGTACTTTATAACCAGGCTCTAAAACTGTATCACCATTGACAGTGATGTGACCAGACTTAACGAGTTCTGCAGCTTCTCTTCTTCCACATGTACCTGCATGTGCAATGTATTTGTTCAATGGCATTTGCTCGTAAGGCATATCTTCATTGGCAGTTACCTTACCGATGCTTGCAGTTCGTTTTGCGTCAGCGCGATCCATGGATGCAGGTGTTCTTTTTGAAGCGGATGCTCTTGGTCCAGCAGATCTTGATCCAGCAGATTTTTGAAGCTCACCATATTTAGGCGGACCAGTTACAAATTCTTTTTTATCGTAGCCTCCTTTTTTATCAAAGCCCCCTTTTTTATTATTCCCTAATGGTTCTACAGCAATACCTCTTTCAATATCTTTTTTTCTTTGACGTGCAGCTTCACCTGCAGCTCTAGCATCTTTTTTTGCCTGCTTTTTTTCTTGTCTATATTCTTCTTTAACAGCACTTCCTTTTTTCTTATTGGCAAACTTGTCAAAGTTGTCGGATCTTTTCGCTTTCATAGGAGGCGGTATTAATTGTCTTTATTGGCTAACTGTCCACAAGCCGCATCAATATCTTTACCACGACTTCTTCTTATACGAACGTTCACTCTATTTTTTTGTAAAATTTCTACAAATCTTTCAAATCCATCTTCATCAGGCTTATCAAAAGGAAAACGATCAATGGCATTGTATTCAATTACATTGATTAAATCTGCAGGCACTTGTCTGTAAATTTTTACCAATTCCATTGCGTCTTTTTCGCTGTCATTGAAATCTTTGAATAAGATATATTCGAATGTAATTTCGTTGCCTGTCTTTTTGTAGAAATAATTAAGCGCTTCAATCAATGATTCAATATTATTACTTTCATTGATTGGCATAATTTCATTACGCTTCTTATCATTGGCAGCATGAAGGGATAGCGCCAATTTGAATTTCACTTGGTCGTCTCCTAATTGCTTGATCTGTTTTGCAACACCTGCAGTGGAAACTGTGATACGTCTTGGGCTCATGCCTAAACCATCTGGCGAAGTAATTTTTTCAATTGCTTTTAATACATTCTTATAGTTCAATAACGGCTCACCCATGCCCATAAATACGATATTGGATAAATTTTGATCATAGGTTTTTTCTACCTGTTGTTTGATCATCACTACTTGGTCATAAATTTCGTCGAAATTTAAATTTCTGCTTCGCTCCATATAGCCGGTCGCACAAAATTTACAACTTAGACTACAACCAATCTGCGAAGACACACATGCCGTTTTACGCAATGTGGTTGGAATGAGAACACCCTCAATCATATGATCGTCAAAAGTTCTGAACCTTGTTTTAAAAGTACCATCGCTACTCATCTGAGTTGTATCAATCGAAAGTGCTGGTAAGCTAAAATGCTCCTGTAATTTTTTACGTAAATCCAGGCTTAAATTGGTCATTTCGTCAAAACTATGTGCATGTTTTTGCCATAACCATTCTACAATCTGTTTTACCCTAAACGGCTTTTCTTCGATTTTTGCTATAAATCGTTCTATCTCAGCGACCTCTACTGCCCTGATATTTGGTCTTGTTTGCTCCATGCTACAAAGATACTTGATCAGTCTGTTAACATTCAACTATTTCTATTGGAAATGGTCATTTTATGTGGGAATTTCCACTAAAACATAGTATTTTGAGTCTCTTAAAACTTAAATCTAGAATTATGAGAAAATTATGCTTTATGACCTTGATTTTAATGGGTGCTTTCTTGTCTGTTAATGCACAACAAGGGCCATTAAATGATTATTTAGGAAAATACGTTTTTGCAGAAGGTAGTCCAGTGGCCGAAGTGTCATTAACTACTCAAGATTCTAGCTTGGTAATCAATTCTGCAATGGGTTCAACAGTGTTAGAGAAAAAAGGTGTAGACAGTTTTTATTTAGCAACTTATGATGCATTGGTGATTTTCAAAAGAAAAGATGGTAAGATGGTAGAGTCTATAAGTATTTTAGTGCAAGGTATGGAACTAGTGGGTAGAAAAGAAGCTAGTCCAGTTGCATTGAAAGAAGATGAATTCTACGCTAAATATTGGATGAGACAAAACTACTAGAAGGTTTTAAAATTCCATTGTAGCAATTGCTTCAAATGGAATTGTTTGTTGTGTTCCAGTAATTAAGTTTTTGATCGTGCATTCTTTTTTACTCAATTCATCGGATCCGATGATGATAATATTTGGAATGCCTTTCTTTTCTGCATATTTAAATTGCTTGTCGAATTTACTCTTGTCTGGGTAGATTTCACAAGCAATTTTTTTGGCTCTTAAGGTTGCCATCAAATGATACGCTTCTTTAGCTTCTTCTTCTCCTAAATTAAAAAATAAAACAGTTGTATGTTGTTCTACTGAAGTTGGAAAAAGATTTTTTTCTTCAAGTACGTCATAAATACGATCCACCCCAAAGCTAATACCCACGCCAGGTACATTCGGTACACCAAATAAACTTGTTAGGTCATTGTACCTTCCGCCCCCGCCAATACTTCCCATCTCTGCGTCGATTGCTTTTACTTCAAAAATTAATCCAGTATAATAATTCAAGCCTCTTGCTAAAGTAAAATCTGCCACTAAATTTTTGGCCAATCCGCTTTGTGCATGATAGTCTAAAACATATTGTATTTCTTCGATTCCTTTACTTGCGTTTTCGTTACCATTTAATAACGCTCCAAGTTGTTTTAGTTTTGACTCGTTTGTTCCTTTAATTTCTAAGTAAGCTTGAATCGTTTTTTGTTGAGCTGCAGTAAATCCTTTACGCTCTAATTCTTCTGCTACTTTTTCCCATCCAATCTTATCTAATTTATCTATTGCAATTGTTAGGTCAATCATTTTATCCTCCCCGCCACAAACTTGTGCAAGACCTAATAAAATTTTACGGTTGTTCATTTTCACCTCCACATCTAAACGAAGTGCCTTAAACACATTTAAATAAATGGCTGTTAATTCTACTTCATTTAATAAACTGTCTGAGCCAACAATATCTGCATCACATTGATAGAACTCTCTATACCTTCCTTTTTGTGGTCGGTCAGCTCTCCAAACTGGTTGAATTTGATAACGTTTAAAAGGGAAACTTAATGCGCCATGATGCATGGCTACATACCTTGCAAAAGGAATGGTCAAATCATATCTTAATGCCCTTTCTGTGATTTGTGTGCTAGATTTACCATCTAATATTTTTTGAAACCCTTCACTTGTTGCTGCAGCTTTTTGTGGGTTATCTAAACCGTTGTTTAAGATTTTAAAAATCAGTTTATCGCCTTCTTCTCCGTACTTACCCATCAAAGTTTCCAATTGTTCCATTGCAGGCGTTTCCAGTGGCTGAAAACCAAATAATTCAAATACCATCCTAATGGTTTGGAAGATATATTGTCTTTTCTGAACGGTTGCCGCGTTAAAATCTCTTGTGCCTTGTGGTAAAGAAGGTTTACTCATGAACTCAATTTGTTTGTAAAGATAATTTTTTAAATCGTTACCATGTTAATTGTTTAATTTGCTTTTCAAAAATTGCCCTATATGGAAGAAAGAGAAAAATCTGAAAGGTCATTTCGTTTTTTTAGACGTATTTATGACTTCTCCATGTCTACATTGATTCTTGGAATTGGTGGCCTCTTATTTGGCGCCAAATACTTAAAAATGGACATGGTTTTAAATATTGACAATGATTTTAGACTCATTTTTGGCACTTTGTGCCTGGTTTATGGTGGATTTAGACTTTTTAGAGCCATAAAACAAGATTATTAATCCGATCAAACAACAAACAGGAACTATGCGTACCTTTTTAATTGGCTGTACTTTTATATTACTAATGGTTTCATGTAAAAATGCAACCCAAAAGACTTTAGAATCCCCAAATGAAGGAATGATTCGCATCTCGGTAGAAGCGAGTTTTAGACCATTTATGGAGGAGCAATTAAAAGTTTTTTTGGCAAGCAATCCTAAAGCTCAGATTGAGGTAAGTTATAAATCGGAAATTGAATGTTTCAAAGATTTGGCCAATGATAGTACCAGGATGATTTTTGTTACCAGAGGCTTAAATAAGCAGGAACAAGCTGACTATAAAAACAGCCTTGGATTTAATCCAAATTTTGCCATTCTTGCATACAATGCAGTGGCCGTTTTGGTGCATAAATCAGCAAAGGACTCCATATTTAGCATTGAAGACTTAAGACAAAGTTTGAATGGAAAATCCAATAAGCAAGTGGTGATGGATGGTAACAATCTAACAGGCATCATTCGTTTTTTAAAAGACAGTTTAGCAAAAGATGCTCCTTTTGGAAAAAATGTTGTTGCTGCAAATGGAAGTAAAGAAGTGATAGACTATATCGCTACACATGCTGATGCTATTGGGTTTGTGGGGATGAACTGGATTGGAGATGGATATGATCCCGCTCAAATTGAATTGCGTAAAAAAGTAAAACTTGGCTTGGTAGAATGTACACAATGCATTGAAAAAGGCTATTTTTCTAAACCATCGCCTGCAACTATCAGTAAAGCACAATATCCACTTACCTTACCTATCTATTTTATTTTAAAAGAAAATGCAGCTGGCTTAGGGACGGGTTTTTTAAACTTTTTAAGTTTGGAAAGAGGGCAGTTGATTTTTAAGCGTTCTTTTTTAGTGCCAGCGAAAATGGGCTTTAAAAAAAGGAATAGTATGTTAGAATAGCCTTATATGCTAACAAGGTTTAGTAGAATTAACTGAAATTTAAATCGGTTTCTTGCGAAAAAATTAATATTTTAGCCTTCTTGAAGTTGAAACCTTTAGAATGCTAGAAACTTGGGTTTTAATTGAGGATTATTTAAAAAATAGAAAAAACACTGTGATGAAAAAATTGGTTGTATTGATGATGGCAGTCGCATTTGCTTTAACTGGAGTTAACGCACAAATGCCTGTATCTCCATTAAACGAGGGATTGAAATTGTTGAGTTATGAAAAAAACAAATCTGCATTAGCTTTCTTTAAAGATGCGTACGAGAAAAATTCAAAAGACCCAGAAACGATCTTCTGGTATGGTCAAGCAATTTTATCTCAAAATGGTGCAGGTGTTCCAGAAAAAGCGATTGTTCAAACTGCAAAAGACTTGTATCAAAAAGCTGCAGGCGAATTAGGCAATAATGCATGGATTTTAGTAGGTACTGCCCATATTCAGTTATTGGAAGCAGGCGCATCTGCAGACCTAAATGCAATCAAACAAACTTTAGAAGTAGCCATTACAACTACCTTAAATACAAAGGGGAAATTCAAGGGTAAACCAAGTCAAGAGATTGTGAATGCAATTGGTTATATACACTCTGAAATCCCTACTAACGTTGGCGATCATCAATATGCGATCGACAAATTAAAAGAAACAATTTCTGCTTACGAGGGCACACCAGTGTTGCCAAGTTTGTATATTAATTTAGGTATTAACTACCTTAAATTGGGTGGTGAGAATGGTGGTGAAGCGGTAACTGCTTTTTTGGAAGCCATCAACAGAGACCCACAAAATGCTTATCCTTATTATAGAATAGGTAAGGTATATCAGTCACAAAATAACGTAGAGTCTTTTGACGAATATTTTAAAAAGTCTTTGGCTGTTGATCCTAAGTTCCCTTCAACTTATTTTGCCTTATATCAGTATTATTCAGATAAGAATACAGAAACTGCAAAAACAAATCTTGATTTGTTTTTGTCGAACGCAGACAAGGATCCAGCATTGGATATCTTTAATGCAGATTATTTATTCCGTGCTGGACAATACGAAGCTTCTTTGGCGAAGTCCAAGGAGTTAGAAGCGTCTATTGGTGTTGCAGCACTACCTCGTATTGGGGTTTTATTGGCCTATAACTATGACCGTATTGGAGACTCTATCCAGGCTAAAACTTATATCGAACAATTTATCAATAAAAGTCCAGCCGATCAGGTATTGAACTCAGACTATGAGCTTGCAGTAAAAGTAATGTCAAAATTCAAAGGCAATGAAACTTTTGTAGCGGGTATCTTGGAAAAAGCAATTGCAGCGGATACAGTGAAGGCAAATCAAATGAAATATTACAAGCTTGGTGCAGATATGTTTGAAAAAGCTAATATGTATGTAGATGCTTTAAAGTGGAATGTGAGCTATTTTAACCTTAGAGCGATCAAAGATGAGGTGTATTTTTACAAGTTATCTAGCGTTGCCTTGAATGCAAAAGATGGCCTTTTTACAACAGATATTGCAAAGCAATACATTGCTGCTTTCCCTGATCGTCAAAATGGCTACTCATTCAATTTGAAAGGGGCTAAATTGCTAGATACTGCCAATAATTTGGGTATCCAGTTTCAAGCTGCGACATTACAAAATGAATTTTTGTTGAAAGATCCTGTTAAAAACAAACAGGGTTTGGTAAACAATTATTATGTGATGATGGGTTATTTTAATGAAATAAAAGATTTAGAAAAAGCAATTGGCATGTGTGATAAAGTATTGGAATTAATGCCTGGCGAAGCACAAACAGTAAAGATTAAAGAGAGCTTGACTAAGAACTGGGAAATCCTTAAAAAGATGCAAGGCAATCAAAAACCTGCTTCAGATACCCCAACTCAAAAGCAAAACTAATTTACCTCCTTTTTAGTCCTTTTTAGGCTTCAAAAAAAAGATGCTAAAAACTCCCCATAATTGGGGAGTTTTTAGTTTAAACAAGTTCCTTTGCGTATTTTTGCGGCACCTAAATGACTTTTAAATGAATAGTGCTGCCAATTACTTACCAATTGTATTGCAAATATTGTTTGCAGCTGGCTTTGTAGCCATTATGATTTTGGTTTCTAGCTTAGTAGGTCCTGCAAGAAAAACATCAGACAAATTAGAAAATTTTGCGAGTGGAATTGAATCTCATGGAGATGCAAGATCACCAATGGCTATTAAATATTTTTTAGTCGCTATCTTATTTGTCTTGTTTGATGTTGAAGTAATTTTCTTTTATCCTTACGCAGTCAACTTTAAAAGTTTAGGCTGGGCTGGATTTTTCGAAGTGGTTTTATTTGTTGGATTTTTCTTGGTAGGCTTTGTCTACATCATCAAGAAAGGAGCACTTAAATGGGAAGATTAATTTTTAAAAATATAATGCATTAATTATGCGTCCAGTTAGATTTAACATACATCCAAAAGAAGCAGAAATTGCAGATGCAATTGGAATGGGTAAAGCACCAGATGGTGTTCCAGGTGATGGATTTTTTGCAACACAACTAAGTTCTGTTGTTGGCCTTGCGCGTAAAAATTCTTTATGGCCTCTGCCTTTTGCAACTTCATGTTGTGGTATTGAATTCATGGCTACCATGGCTTCACACTATGACTTATCTCGTTTTGGTTCTGAGCGCGTGGGCTTCTCTCCACGTCAATGTGATTTGTTGATGGTGATGGGAACTATCGCAAAAAAAATGGCACCGGTTTTAAGACAAGTGTATATCCAAATGGCTGAGCCACGTTGGGTAATTGCAGTGGGTGCATGTGCTTCTAGTGGTGGTATTTTTGATACATACAGTGTATTACAAGGAATTGATCAAGTGATTCCTGTAGACGTGTATGTGCCAGGCTGTCCTCCAAGACCAGAAGCTATTATTGATGGATTTATGAAAATTCAAGACCTAGTTGGACAAGAAAGTATTCGCCGTAGAAATAGCGAACAATACAAAGCATTATTAAATAGTTATGGCATTCAATAGCCAACACTTAATTCTTATAATATGTCGTTAAGTAACGAAATGGTTCAGGAAAAATTAATTGCAAAATTTGGAGACCAAGTGTCACAATTTGCAACTAGTTATGGTATGCTTTCTTTTGAATCTCCTAAGGAAATCAATTTGAAAGTGTTGCAATTTTTATATGATGAGCCAAGTTTAGCATTTACATTTTTAACAGATATCTGTGCAGTAAATTATCCTAACCAAAAAGGTGCAGAATTGGTTGTAGTGTATCATCTACATAATTTAAAAGAAAACATCAGAGTGCGATATTCTGTGAGCACATCAATAGAAAATACAGATGTATTTACGGCCACTAAATTATTTGAATCCGCAAATTGGATGGAGCGTGAGACTTATGATTTTTTTGGTATCAACTTTGTGGGACATCCTAATTTGAAACGTATTTTAAATGTGGATGAGATGGATTACTTCCCATTAAGAAAAGAATTTCCACTAGAGGATCAAACAAGAATTGATAAGGATGACGAAATGTTTGGTAGAGGATAAAAATTATAAAATCAAGGTATAACTAAATATACAATGGAACACAATCATATTACATTACCAGAGGGCTCAATTGAGAAAACAACGACCACTCTAAATATTGGACCAACACATCCTGCTACGCACGGTGTATTCCAAAATATTATGGAAGTGGACGGAGAGCGTATTGTTTCTTCTGATCAAACAGTTGGATACATTCATCGTGCATTTGAGAAATTGGCAGAAAGAAGACCCTTGTATCAAATTACACCTATAACCGACAGATTAAATTACTGTAGTAGTCCTATCAATAATATGGGATGGCATATTACATGTGAAAAGTTTTTGCAAATAGAAACACCTAAACGAGTTGATTATTTACGTGTGATCATTATGGAATTAGCGCGTATTTCCGATCACTTAATTTGTAATTCTATTGTGGGTGTGGATACCGGTGCATATACTGGATTTTTATATGTGATGCAGTATCGTGAATTGATTTATGAAATTTATGAAGAGATCTGCGGATCTAGATTGACAACGAATATTGGACGTATTGGTGGTTTTGAAAGAAATTTTACCAACACCGCATTTACTAAATTGGAGAAGTTCTTAAACGAATATCCAAAAGTGCTTAAAGAATTCGAGAGCTTGTTTACAAGAAACAGAATCTTTATGGAGCGTACACAAGGTACAGGAGGCATTAGTGCTGAACGTGCAATGAACTATGGTTTTACAGGTCCAAATTTAAGAGCAGCAGGTGTGGACTATGATGTGCGTGTACACCAACCTTACAGCAGCTACCAAGATTTTAATTTCACAGTACCAGTAGGAACAACAGGAGATAATTATGATCGTTTCCTAGTGCGCAATGCAGAAATGTGGGAGAGTATTTCGATCATTAGACAAGCTTATGAAAAAGTACAAGCTTTCAAAGGAGCAGAAGCAGAAGTTTACCACGCAGATGTACCTGAATACTATCTTCCTAAAAAAGAAGATGTGTACACCAAAATGGAAGCATTGATTTGGCACTTTAAAATTATAATGGGAGAGATTGATTTACCAAAAGGGCAAATTTATTGCCCAGTGGAAGGTGGTAATGGAGAGCTAGGTTTTTATTTAATTAGTGATGGCGGAAGAACACCATTTAGATTGCACTTTAGAAGACCTTGCTTCATATACTATCAAGCTTATCCTGAATTAATTAAAGGTGGCATGTTAAGTGACGCTGTGGTGACAATGAGTAGTTTGAATTTGATTGCTGGAGAATTAGACGCATAACAAAAAAAAGAAATTTTCGATATGACCTATACTTTTAATGAAACACAAATGGCCGAGCTGAACCGCTTGGTAGCTCGTTATCCGGAAGGGAAACAAAAAAGTGCTTTATTGCCAGCTTTGCATCTTGCTCAAGATAGTTTTGATGGTTGGTTGCCGACTGAATTAATGGACTATATCGCTAGTTTATTAAAAATCGAACCTATCGAAGTATATGAAGTGGCAAGTTTTTATAGCATGTTTAATTTAAAGCCAGTTGGAAAATTCATTTTCGAAGTTTGTCAAACTGGTCCATGTATGATAAGTGGATCTGATGATATCATTGCGTATATCCAAGAAAAATTATCCATCAAACCAGGAGAGACCACCAAAGACGGTGTATTTACTTTAAAATTAGTGGAGTGTTTGGGTGCTTGTGGATATGCACCAATGATGCAAGTGGGTAAGATTTTTAGAGAACATTTAACGAAAGAAAAAGTAGACAGCATTATTGCTGAATACAGAGCAACTGTAACAAATTAACAAATCACGAACGCGTTAAAAATATTCAAATGGGTGTAAAACTATTACTAGATAAAGCAAATGTACCGGGGATCCGTACTTACGAAGTATATCGTCGTGAGGGTGGCTACCGTAGTGTAGAAAAAGCTTTGAAGGAAATGAATCCCGAATCAATTGTTGAGGAAGTAAAGAAAAGTGGATTAAGAGGAAGAGGTGGCGCAGGTTTCCCAACAGGTATGAAATGGAGTTTTATTGCAAAGCCTGAGGGCGTGCCACGTCACTTGGTTTGTAATGCAGATGAAAGTGAGCCAGGCACATTTAAGGATCGTTACTTGATGGAGTTCATTCCACATTTATTGTTAGAAGGATTGATTGTGTCAAGTTTTGCATTGGGTTCTCATGATACTTACATTTATATCAGAGGGGAATATGCATGGATCACTGATATTCTAGAAGAAGCCATCAACGAAGCAAAAGCAAACGGTTGGCTTGGAAAAAATATTTTGGGAACAGGTTTTGAATGTAATATTCACGTACAACGTGGTGCAGGTGCTTATATCTGTGGTGAGGAAACGGCGTTGATTGAATCATTAGAAGGTAAGCGTGGCAATCCAAGAATCAAACCTCCATTCCCTGCGATTCAGGGTTTATGGCAACGTCCAACAGTAGTGAACAATGTAGAGACATTGGCTGCAGTTGTACCAATCATCAATTTAGGTGGCGAGGAGTACGCGAAGATTGGTGTTGGAAGATCTACTGGAACAAAATTAATTTCGGCATGTGGTAATATCAATAAGCCAGGTGTCTATGAAATTGATATGACCATATCTGTAGAAGAATTTATTTATAGCGATGAATATTGTGGAGGTATCAAGGGAGGTAAGCGATTAAAAGCATGTATCCCTGGAGGATCTTCTGTACCCATTTTACCAGCTAACTTATTATTAAAAACAGCGACTGGTGAAACTCGTTACATGAACTACGAAAGTTTAAGTGATGGTGGTTTTGCTACAGGATCTATGTTAGGTTCTGGAGGTTTTATTGTTTTAGACGAGGATCAATGTATTGTAAAGAACACATTGACTTTAGCACGTTTTTACCGTCACGAAAGTTGTGGCCAATGTTCTCCATGTAGAGAAGGTACAGGTTGGATGGAAAAAATATTACATAAGATTGAACATGGTCATGGCACCATCGCGGATATAGATTTATTATGGGATATTCAAAGAAAGATAGAAGGGAATACCATATGTCCATTAGGTGATGCAGCGGCATGGCCTGTTGCTGCGGCGATTCGTCATTTCCGTGATGAATTTGAGTGGCATATCAACAATCCTGTTTTATCACAAACAAGCAATTTCGGTTTACAACACTATGCAGATCCAATTCATGTACCTGCATAACATAGAAATATAAACTATGAGCGAACAAAATTTATTTAAAGTAACAATCGACAATATTACCATTGATGTTCCAGCTGGAACAACAGTGTTACAAGCTGCTCGATTGATTGGTGGTCAAGTTGCTCCACCTGCAATGTGTTTTTATAGCAAATTGGAAGGCAGTGGTGGTAAGTGTAGAACCTGTTTGGTAGAGGTATCAAAAGGTTCAGAAAAAGACCCAAGACCAATGCCTAAATTGGTTGCTTCTTGTCGTACCACTGTAATGGACGGAATGGAAGTAAAAAACATTACAAGTGAAAAAGTATTGGATGCAAGAGCAGGTGTGGTGGAATTTTTATTATTGAACCATCCTTTAGATTGTCCAATTTGTGATCAGGCTGGTGAGTGTCATTTACAAGATTTAAGTTTTGAACATGGCAAAGCAGAAACACGTTATGAATTTCAAAGAAGGACTTTTAAAAAGCACGATTTAGGTAAGAACATACAATTGCATATGACGCGTTGTATTTTATGTTATCGTTGTGTGTTCACTGCAGATCAATTAACGAATCAAAGAGTACACGGAATATTAGACAGAGGAGACCACGCAGAAATTGCAACACATATTGAGAAGAGTTTAGACAATGAATTTATAGGGAACGTGATTGATGTTTGTCCGGTGGGTGCATTGACAGATAAAACATTCCGATTTAAAAATCGTGTTTGGTTTTTAAAACCAATGGATGCACACCGTGATTGTCCAACATGTTCTGGTAGAGTTACTTTGTGGAATAGAGGTGACGAAGTTTATAGAGTAACAGCAAGAAAGGATCAATGGGGTGAAATAGAAGATACGCCAGATGGCAAGCCAGGATGGATCTGTAATACTTGTCGTTTTGATAAAAAAGAAACATCAGATTGGATCATCGAAGGGCCTCGTGAAATTAGCAGACAATCTGTTATTGCACAAGGACATTATGCAGGCAATATCGGAACCACAAAACCTAACGAGACATTTAAAGCAGTGAATGATGGTAGAGCACCGCATTTATTGATGGACATTCATGATGAAAGCGAAGTGAATCAACCTAATATTCATTTAGGGAAGATTCAAGGACCTTCTCGTGGGGATACTTTTAACACAAACAATACTCATAAAGCATAATTATATTAGCATGACAATTCTTGCATTTGATTGGGGGCTGGTGATAGAAAAATTAATCTTGATTGCTGTAGTTGTTTTCGGCAGTTTGGGCATCGCTTTGTATACCACTTTTGGAGAAAGAAAAGTGGCTGCCATTTTACAAGATCGTCCAGGTCCAAATAGGGCTGGTCCTTTTGGGTTATTACAACCATTGGCAGATGGTATCAAATTGATCATGAAAGAGGAAATCATTCCAAATGCTGCGAATAAGTGGTTATTCATTTTGGGCCCAGGATTAGCAATGACTGCTAGTTTGATGACTTGCGCAGTGATTCCTTGGGGTTCAGATATTGAATTATTTGGTCGTAAGATCGCATTGCAAATTGCAGATATCAATATTGGAATTTTATATGTTTTTGCCGTGGTGAGTATGGGTGTATATGGTATCATGATTGGTGGATGGGCCTCTAATAATAAGTTTTCTTTAATGTCCTCTTTAAGAGCGGCATCTCAAGCCATTAGCTATGAATTGGCGATGGGCTTGTCATTGATTGCATTATTAATGACCACTGAATCTTTAAGTTTAAAGACCATTGTAGAACAACAAGTACAAGGTAACTGGTGGAATATTGTATACCAGCCACTAGGATTTTTATTATTTTTTATTGCAGCATTAGCAGAGTGTAATAGAACTCCATTTGACTTACCAGAGGCAGAGAATGAATTAAACTTTGGATACCATCAGGAATATTCTTCAATGAAATTGGGCTTTTATTTATTCGCAGAATACATCAACATGATTATGAGTAGCGCAATTATGGCGTCGATGTATTTTGGTGGTTACGATTTACCATTCTTTGATGAGTCTACTGTGGCACCTAATATAGCTGCCATGATTGGTGTAGGTACTTTACTAATTAAAATCGTTTTATTCATTTTCTTATTCATGTGGATTCGTTGGACCATCCCGCGTTTCAGATATGATCAATTAATGAACTTAGGATGGAAGACGATGATTCCATTGGCACTTTTTAATTTATTAATTACGGGAGCTTTAATCCTAGCTAACTTATAATTTTTTAAAACATTCTATATAGACATGCAACCATTAACCAACAAAGCACAAGCAGTAAGCAGAGCCCCAATGACCTTTTGGGAGCGCTTGTATTTGATTAATATTATCAAAGGGATGTTTATCACGTTTAGTCATATGTTTAAGAAACAACCCACTACACGTTATCCCGAAGAGAAGCGCGCATTCAGTCCTGTATTTAGAGGGCTCCATGTATTAAATAGAGACGAAGAAGGAAGAGAGCGTTGTACTGCATGTGGTTTATGTGCAGTGGCTTGTCCTGCAGAAGCGATCACTATGGAAGCTGCTGAACGTGAAACCGGAGAAGAGCATTTATACAGAGAAGAGAAGTATGCTGCTAAATATGAAATCAATATGTTGCGTTGTATTTTCTGTGGGTTATGTGAAGAAGCTTGTCCAAAAGACGCCATTTATTTAAGTGAAACTTTTGCACCTGCAAATTACACACGTAAAGGATTTATTTATGGCAAACCCGATTTATTAATCCCAAATCCAAAGACCGAAGCAAGTGATTTAGCTTTGGCTAAAGGAATAGAAGCATAAACAATACTATGAGTACAGTAGACATTTTATTTTATCTATTATCTGCATTTGCGATTGTAAGTGCGACGATGGTATTAATTAGTAAGAATCCAATACATAGTGTATTGTGGTTGATCTTAGTGTTCTTTGCAATTTCTGGACATTATATTTTATTGAATGCGCAATTTTTAGCCATCGTGAATATCATTGTTTATGCTGGTGCCATCATGGTATTATTCTTATTTGTGATCATGTTAATGAATATCAAGAAAGATGCTGAACCTCAAAAGCAATTATTGGTTAAGTTGACAGGTGTGGTAGCAGGAGGTAGTTTACTTACTTTATTGATTGCAGTGGTGAAACAAACTACACAAATAGAAAACAAACAAGTTTTATTAAAGGAGGGCACGATTGGATTGATTCACCCATTAGGTAAAGCATTATTTAGTGACTATGTGATCCCATTTGAGATAAGCAGTGTTTTATTCTTAAGTGCGATGGTTGGTGCAGTCATCATTGGAAAAAAATAATTATAAATAAAATCATTAGAGATGTCTATACAGTATTATATCATTTTATGTTTGACTTTGTTTAGCATTGGCGTTGTTGGGGTGTTAACACGCCGTAACGCAATCATCGTCTTTATGTGCATTGAATTAATGTTAAATGCTGTCAACTTGTTGTTAGTGGCATTTTCAAAAATGTACCATGGAGCAGCATTGCAAAACGCAGCAAATACAACAGCAGGCATTGACGCACAAATTTTTGTGTTCTTTATCATGGTGGTTGCAGCGGCCGAGGTGAGTGTAGGATTGGCCATTATTGTGATGATGTATCGTAATACACATTCTGTAGACATCAATTTCTTAAACAGATTAAAGAATTAATTCATTCCGCATGAAAATAATAATAGGATTTATCGTTTTATGGCCCTTAGTTGGATTTTTACTTAACGGTTTAGGTCGTAATATTTGGAGTAAAAAAACGATAGCAACGCAAGCTACAGGATACATTTTTGCCTCTTTTGTGCTTAGTTTAATTGCTTTTTGGAATGTACAAGAGCAAGGTGCAATTGTTGTGCATTATTTTGATTTCATTAATACAAGCACTGTTAAGATTCCTTTTGACTTTAGAGTAGACGCTTTGTCAAGTTTATTTTTATTGGTTATTACAGGTGTTGGTACATTGATTCATTTGTACTCATCTGCTTATATGCATGAAGAGTCTGCACCACATTACGCACGTTACTTTGCCTATTTAAACTTATTTATTTTCTCTATGCTTTTATTGGTGTTGGGAGATAATTATGTGATCATGTTTATTGGATGGGAGGGTGTAGGACTATGTTCTTATTTATTGATTGGCTATTGGTTTACCAATACCACTTATAACAATGCTGCCAAGAAAGCATTCATCATGAACAGAATTGGTGACCTAGGTTTTTTATTAGCTATTTTCTGGTTGATCGTCAAATTAGGCACAGTGAGTTATGGCGAAGTGTTAACTGCAGAAAGCTTAGCAAAATTATCTAGTACAGATATTACAGCAATTACATTATTATTATTTGTAGGTGCAATGGGTAAGAGTGCACAAATACCATTGTATACTTGGTTGCCTGATGCGATGGCTGGTCCAACTCCAGTTTCTGCATTGATCCACGCTGCAACGATGGTGACAGCGGGTATCTATATGATCACTAGAACAAATATATTTTATACCCATAGTGAGATTGCACAAACAGTGGTTGCGATTATTGGTATAAGTACAGCTTTATTAGCTGCTACGATAGCGATCAAACAAAATGACATTAAAAAAGTATTGGCTTATTCTACAGTAAGTCAACTAGGTTATATGTTTCTTGGCTTAGGTGTGGGCGCTTATTCAGGAGCCGTATTCCATGTAATTACACATGCCTTCTTTAAAGCATTGTTGTTCTTGGCTGCTGGTTCTGTGATTCATGCCATGCACCATGAGCAGGATATACGCAAGATGGGCGGATTGAAATCCAAATTACCTATCACGCATTTAACGTTCTTAATAGGATGTATCGCCATTGCTGGAGTACCTCCATTTAGTGGGTTCTTCTCTAAAGACGAGATTTTAGCTGCGGCCTATGCAAAAAATCCAATTTATTGGTTCCTTGGTGTGGTTGGTGCTGCGATGACTGCATTTTATATGTTCCGTTTATATGCAACTACTTTCTTGGGACAATTTAGAGGTACAGAAGCACAGGCAAGTCATTTACATGAGAGCCCAATTAGTATGACCTTGCCATTAATCATCTTAGCAGTTTTAAGTGCTGTGGGTGGTGCGATGGGCGTGCCAGAAATACTAGGCGGACATCATTGGTTAAGCCATCATTTATCAAGCATCATAGGTGCAGAACACGCATTGCATTTATCGCATACCACGGAGTGGATATTAATGGGAACTTCTGTTGCCATTGCATTAGTTGCATTGTTGATTGCCATTGGCAAATACAGCAAACAAGCAGACGGCGAGCCACAAACTGCATTGGGTAAATTCTTATACAATAAGTGGTTGGTGGACGAGTTGTATGAAAATACAATTGTACAACCATTGAATCGTTTAGCTGGCTTCTTGAAAGATGTGGTGGAGAAAAATGTGATTGATGGGGTTGTGAATGGCACAGGAAAATTAGTACAGTACGGAGCAAGACAAACTCGATTAATGCAGAGTGGTCAAGTAGGGTATTATATTTTATTTATGGTGTTGAGTATTGTTTTGTTATTCCTTATATGGTTTAATGACCTTGCCATCACTCGATTCTTACATAATTTGATTCAATAAATTTATAGCAATAATGGTATTACTTTCAATTCTATCTATTCCGTTTATCGCAGCAATCATTTTGCTTTTTGTGAAACAAAATGAAAAGGCAAACTACATTGCGATTGCATCAAGTGGTATCACATTGGCTTTGGCATTGAATATTGCATTCAATGGAGCAGCAAATTTTGATGCTAGCTGGATATCAAGTATCAATGCACGATTTGTTTTAACAGCAGATGGCTTATCTAAAATTTTACTTTTATTGACAGGCATAAGTTTCCCTGCCATCTTCATGGCCACTTCTAAAAATGAAATAAAAAATAGGGCTCAATTTTTGTCATTGATGTTATTTACACAAACAGGATTATTAGGAGTGTTTTTAGCGGGTGATGCTTTGTTGTTTTATTTCTTCTGGGAACTAGCATTGATTCCTGTGTATTTTCTTTGTTCAATTTGGGGAGGAGAAAAGCGTATTGTAGTTACATTTAAATTCTTTATTTATACATTCCTAGGATCTTTATTGATGTTGATTGGCATTATTTTGGTGTACACACATACTGCTGATCAAAGCTTCGCGATACAATCATTCAAACAAGCTAGTTTAAGTGCTGGGCAGCAATTAACTGCGTTTGCTCTTTTCTTTACAGCTTTTGCAATTAAGATGCCAATCTTCCCTTTACATACATGGCAGCCAGATGCCTACGAACAATCACCTACAGCGGTGACAATGGTATTGAGTGCGGTGATGGTTAAAATGGGCTTGTATGGTGTAATGAGATGGCTAATGCCTTTGTTTCCAAATGCATTTAGTGCACATTCAAATTTTGTAGTCATTCTTTCTGTAATTGGAATTTTATATGCATCTTTTATTGCAATACGTCAGGACGATATGAAGCGATTGATTGCATACTCTTCTATTGCGCATATTGGATTGATGAGTGCAGCTTTATTTGCTAATAATGAAATAGGTGCTCAAGGTGTATTGATTCAATTATTCTCTCATGGCGTGAATGTATTAGGCCTTTGGATTATTGCCGACATCATTGAACAACAAACAGGTACAAGGTCTTTGAAAGAGATGGGAGGTCTTGCTAAACAAAATCCAACATTAGGTATTTTATTAGTAGGATTTGCTTTTGCAAATATTGCATTGCCATTAACCAATGCATTTGTAGGGGAGTTTTTAATGTTCAATAGTTTATTCCAATTCAAACCTTGGATTGCAGCAGCTGCGGGAGTAAGTGTGGTATTGGCTGCTATTTATACATTGAATATGGTTCAAAAATGTGCGTATGGTGAAGTGAGTGAGAAAATGAGTAAGATGCAAGCACCAAATGTGCCTGCACAGTTTGTGTTGATCGTTTTGTTGATTGTGGTGATCATTTCTGGAGTATATCCTGCTCCTTTATTTGATTTAACTGCAGATACATTACAACAATTATTTATCAAATAATTAAATGAATTTATAATGAACGCAATTATTGCTTCGGCTTTGTTAGGTGTATTAATGATGTTTGCTTCTTGGATATTTGACAATGAGAAAACGCATACACGCATTGCATTAGTAGGACTCTTGGCCTTAATTGTAGCCAACGTTTTACAATTAAATGGCATTTATACAATCCCTGTAGATTACAAGGGGTTACTTTCCTTTACACAGTTTGGTTTATATGTGAATACTATTTTATTTATTTTAACCTTCTTATATGTGTGGTTAAATGGAGATGAAATTGCTAAAATCGGTAATCATGCAGCAGACTTTTATGCTTTAATTTTCTTTATTCTTTGCGGTGCTAGTATTCTAACTTCTTTCAATAATTTATTGATGTTGTTTATAGGCGTTGAAATTTTATCTATCCCTTTATATATCCTTACTGGTGCAGATAAAAAGAATTTAAACAGCAACGAAGCGGCCTTGAAATATTTCTTAATGGGGGCGTTTTCTACAGGTATTTTTTTATTAGGCATTACATTTATCTATGGTGCAACTGGCACCTTCCAATTGGTTGCGCCAAACGTTAATCCAGCAACTGGTATGGTGAGAGAACAGCTTATGCAGTCTGCAGGTTTAATTTTAATTTTTGTTTCATTTAATTTTAAAGTGTCTGCAGCGCCTTTCCATTTTTGGACACCAGACGTGTATGATGGGGCACCTACTGTGTTTACTTCATTCATGGCAACCATTGTAAAAGCCACAGCCATCATTGCATTTGTGGTCTTATTTCACAGTCAATTCAAAGCATTAGGGTATGCTTGGGAATTATTATTAACTTTTGTTTTAATCTCCACTTTATTTGTTGGAAATATCACTGCTGTTTTTCAGCGCAGTGTAAAGCGTATGCTAGCTTATTCTAGTATCGCTCAAGTTGGATTTATGCTTTTTGCTTTATATGGTCCAAGCAGTTTTGCCAACGAAGGCATCCTACTTTATATCATGGCCTATTCAGTAGCAAGTATTGGCTTATTTGGGGTATTGATTAAAATGAAAGAATACAGTTTTGAAGCTTTCAATGGTTTAGCTAAAAAAGAACCTTTATTAGCGGCAATGACAACTATTTTCACATTATCATTAGCTGGTATTCCTCTTACTGGCGGATTCTTTGCTAAGTATTATATGTTGAATGCAGCGGTACAATCAGGAATAGGACTTTGGTTGGTTGCCTTAGCCATTCTTTTTGCAGCAGTAAGTGTGTACTATTATTTCAAATTGATCCAAGCCATGTATTTTGTGGAAGGCGAACCAGCAATACATGAAGTGGAGCAAGGATATAAGTACAAATTACTTGTTTTTGCAATTTTGATACTTGCGATAGGTATTTTACCCAATGTATTCCTCTCTTATCTTTACTTTTAGCCGTTCCTCAATAAGTTTTGTATATAAGGTGGTACCTTATCCAATCTGTGCTACCTTTAGGTACAGATAAACAGATTTTATGACCTTACAGGACTCATTTGTATTGGCTTGGCGTACCGTAAAAGGCAATAAGCTAAGAACTAGTATTACCGTAGCAATTATTGCTTTTGGTATTATGGCACTTATTGGCATCATCACTGCCATCTCTGCTATGAACCAAAGTTTAAAGGAGAATTTCTCTTTCATGGGTGCAAATGCATTTACGATACGTTATAAGGAAATGAATGCAAGAATGGGCGGTCCTCCACAGGGAGAAGAGTTTTCTAAAACCAAGAAAGGACAGAAAGAAAAAAAATCAAATTTAGATAAGCCGTTTAAATTAGAGGAGTCACTTTATTTTAAAAATAATTATAGTTTCAATAGGGCACAGGTAAGTGTGTATAGAAGAGCGAGTGGAAATAATGAAATTGTTTACAAAAACTTAAAGACCAATCCTCAAATTGGTATGTGGGGTGCTGATGAAAATTATTTAGCAGTCAATGGATACCAACTTGCAGTGGGCAGAAATCTAAATGCTGTGGATATTCAATCTGGACGTAATGTTTGCATGATTGGTAGTAGTGTTGCCACTAAACTGTTTCCTAGAAATCCAGAAAAAAGCGTCGATAAAATAATTTTGGTTCAAGGAAAACCTTATCGCGTAATTGGTTTGTTGAAAGCAAAAGGTTCAAGTGCGATGTTAAGACAGGATGATGTGGTTGTGACCTCTTTGAAAAACGTACGTCAATATCAGAACACCAATCCTTCTTATCAGTTAGGTGTTGCAGTTAATAATGTCGTTGAATTAGAGCCTGCAATAGATGAAGCAATGTTGCAGATGAGAAAAGCAAGAAAATTAATCCCAACCGAATCAGATAATTTTATCATTGATAAGAGTGACAAGTTTGCGCAATTGTTCATTGGTTTTTTAGCTGGTATTAGTGGTGCAGCTGGTGCAATTGGTATGATTACTTTGATTGGCGCTGCTATTGGTTTAATGAATATTATGTTGGTTGCAGTAAACGAAAGAACAAGAGAAGTAGGTTTGATCAAAGCCTTAGGAGGAAAGAGAAAAGACGTTCGTAGACAATTTTTATTTGAAAGCGTAATCATTAGTTTATTAGGTGCGGTATTTGGAATCTTATTAGGGGTACTGGTTGGAAATATATTTAGTGTGGTATTAAGCACAGGCTTTGTTATTCCTTGGTTCTGGGTGATTACAGGCATTGTTATTTGTTCTGGGGTTGGACTAGTAGCAGGAATTTATCCCGCAATGAAGGCAGCCTCTTTGAATCCTATCAATGCATTGAGATACGAATAAAGAAAGCGATCATTGATGCTCAAATGACTAAAGACTTCAATAAAGTAATTGATAAATAAGTAGTATTAAACGATAAAAAAACGCCTCCAAAATTTGGAGGCGTTTTTGATTTAGATCAACTAGACCAAAGCATTAAAATGAAGCATTAGTTTTGCTAATCTATCTCTTTAATGGTTATTTAGGATCCAATGCTTGCTTGATTCTGTCTTGTAAGTCATTGATATGATTTACAGCATTTGCATCGGTTGCAGTTGCTTTTGCAGCTTGTAATGAAGTAGCTAATTTTTTCAATTGTGCTTTTGCTTCAGATGCAACATCTGTATTTTCTACATCTGCACTTGGTGCACCTAAACGAATCATACCAGCAGCCGCTGATGCAGAAGCAGATGATGGATTAAGTATTTCGTCTAATTGACTTACAAATGTTTTCTGTAAATTTCTACGGTAGATGTCTGCTTTACTTACATCACTGAATAAACCCTTTCTTAAATCATCCATCATCTCATTTAATGCATAAGAACTTGCACCAAATCTTGTTTGGCTTGTTGTAATACGATACAATCTGTTCTTATCTAATAATGATCTTAAGATACTTGTTTGTATAGTTTGTACACGCTCATTGCTTACTGGATTTGCAAACTTATTTAGAATAGATGCATCCAATAACCACTTAGGTGTAGTAAATAATTGTGTATGGAAAAATTGCATTGCTTGTTTTTGCATTGCAACTGATGTTGGAGTATATACATCTCCTTTTTCTTCTACACTTTTAAATGTTTCTTGAACACCTCCAATATTTCTCAACACATGGCCCATGTATCTGCTAAATTGTCCAACAACTTGACCATACATTTGACTTAAGTTTTCATAACGATCTCCTTCTTCTTTTGTCCACTCAGGTAAGTTTACTAAGATTCTTTTTAAATTCTTAATACCATATTCGCTTGCTAACATTGAGTTATCACCTAAGTCTTCTGTTTGAGCTCTTGGGTCATCATTTCTACCTTCACCACCAAACCAAACTCTTGGATTCTTGCTTAAATTATCTATTATCCATTTGTTATTGATCTTGCGATCGGCTTGTGCGTCATTTTCGCCGGTGTAGGTATAACCCCATTGAATCGCCCATTTATCATAGTCACCTATTCTTGGGAACAATCCAGCTTGAGAAATCTTATCTTCTGGTTGAGCAACATAGTTAAAGCGCGCATAGTCCATGATAGATGCAGTGTGACCATTTGCTTCTACCCATGTTTTATCTCTTAATTTTTCTACAGGCGTTTTACTTGAACTACCCATATTATGTCTTAAACCTAATGTGTGACCAATTTCGTGAGAGGATACAAAACGAATTAAGTTCCCCATTAACTCATCATCAAAATGCATTTTTCTAGCTGCAGGATCAACTGCTGCTGTTTGAACCATATACCAATCGTGTACTAAGCTCATTACATTATGATACCATCCTACATGGCTTTCTAAAATTTCTCCACTACGTGGATCATGTACTTGAGGGCCATATGCATTTTCAATGTCTGAAGCGAAATAACGAATCACAGAAAAACGTGCGTCTTCTAAACTCATTGTACTATCATTTGGCCATTCTTTTCCTACGATAGCATTTTTCCAACCTGCTTTTTCAAATGCAATATTCCAGTCGTTTACACCAGCGATTAAATAAGGCACCCATTTTTTAGGTGTTGCTGGATCTACATAATAAACAATAGGCTTCATTGGTTCAACCAATTCACCTCTTTTATATTTTTCTAAGTCTTGAGGTTTTGGTTCTAGACGATAACGAACAGCAAACACTTGATTTTTTACCTTTTGTTGGTCATCTGAATATTCCACAAAATTATCTGCAAAATAGCCTACTCTTGAATCAAATAAACGGCGTGCCATTGGTACTTTAGGCAACAATAAAATAGAGGTATTCAATTCAAAGGTTACCGCACCAGCGTTTGCTGCTGCTGGGATAAAGCTACCACCTGCAGGACTTCCTGGCATTGGGGAACTAGCATTGTAAGTTTTTACTGTTCTAACTTCAATGTTAATTGGGTAGGACTTGATTGTTTCAATATAAGAACGATCAGAAGCAAGTCCTGATAGGTTAAAGTTTCTCTTCTCAAAACTGCTCAAGCTAACAGCCTGATTATCACCTTTAAAAAAGTCGGTTACATCGATGATTGAACTAGAAGAGTCTTTGCCATAAGCTTTAACTTCAAAAGCCGCTACAATTGGGTCTAAATAAGAGTTTTTAACCGCTTTTGCGATGGTTTGAGTTGAATCCGCCCTACTAATAAGGGATACCACACGCATAAAAATACGGTTATTAGGTCCTTTTTCGAATTGGATGGTTTGCTCATTCACTTGCTCACCACCATATTTTCTGGCGCCACCTGCTACTTTCGCATAGCGGGTTACAGCGATCAACTCTCTTCCCAAAAGGCTATCTTGGATATCAAAGTAGAACTTATCGTCTTGAAAGTGCACTGTAAAAACCCCTTTTTGGGTCACAGCCTTCTTTGTGATGAATTCTTTAAAGGATTTTGGGCCTGTTTTTGCTGGTAGGTCTTTTTTAGCACCAGCTGCAGCACTTGTATCCACCGCCGTAGGGGTGATAGGTCTTTGTGCATGGACAAGGCCTGTCATCAGGACACAAAGACTAATAATTGCTAGGTTTTTTTTCATATTATATAATTATAGTTTTTTGAAAACGTCCCCTAAATATATTCCATTCAGACTAAACTATTTTGATAATAATTTTTTTACCTAAAAAAAATGTCTTGAAAATTGTTTCAATCAATAATTTACTTATTTTGTAAGCCCTTAGAAACCCTAGAGTTAAGATTTTTTAAAAAATCGGCTTGAGTTTCTAGGATTAAATCACTTTTTTATAAATTTAATTTAAAACCAAAAATCAATTGAATCATGGCTGATTTATCTAAACCAACTGCAACTGCAGCTTCTAAACAAGCAGCACAAAAAAAAGGTGGTAACTTGATTGCAACCTTAGCACCAATCGCTTGTATCGTAGCAGGCTATGTTATCTGGCGTTTTGTTCTAGGTAACGCAAGTAATTTCACTAACCCTGATCCAAATGGTGGTTTCTGGCCAGCGCACAAAGGACCAATGGGCACATTTACAAAAATGTATGAGGGTGGTATTGTAGTACCTATTTTAATTGGTAGCTTATTAATCGTTTTGACTTTCGTAATTGAAAGATTATTGACTATTAAAAAAGCTGCTGGAGCAGGTAATATTGCTGAGTTCATCCGTCAAGTACAATTCCATTTAGCGAATAAAGAAGTGGATAAGGCTTTGGCTGCATGTGATAAGCAAAAAGGTTCTGTAGGTAATGTAATGAAATCTGGCTTGACTAAGTACAAGGAAATGATTACAAATACAGAATTAGATACTGATCAAAAAGTATTAAACATTCAAAAAGAAATCGAAGAAGCAACTGCATTGGAATTACCAATGTTAGAAAAGAACTTAGTTTTCTTATCTACTATCGCATCTGTTGCAACTTTATTAGGTTTGTTCGGTACGGTATTAGGTATGATTCGTTCTTTCTCTAAATTAGGTGAAGAAGGTGGTGGTGAAGCTGCACGTGAATTGTCTCAAGGTATCTCTGAGGCATTGTACAATACTGCAT
>JACCDV010289135.1_pt1 | contig 37491 bp, 34 predicted proteins | sample 7446131 | NCBI WGS metagenome assembly JACCDV01 (sample SAMN15323448, study PRJNA562643) | freshwater metagenome | isolation source: river surface water | place: USA:Blue River Watershed | collected 2017-08-17
AAGATTGGGATAAGATAGCCTCTGGTGTTGTTGCAGGACATCTTCTGGAGTGCGGAAGCCAAGCGACAGGAGGGAATTTTTCTGACTGGAAAAAAGTAAAAAATTTTTATGCTATTGGTTACCCTATTGCAGAGGTGAGTTCTGATGGTACTTTTATTCTCACAAAACATGAAGGAACTGGTGGACTTGTAAGTCTTGATACTGTGAGAGAACAGCTTTTTTATGAAATGGGGAATCCAGAAGCTTACATCACACCAGATGTTGTAGCAGACTTTAGTACGATTCAAGCAGAAGAAGTTGGTTTAAACCGTGTGAGAATTTTTGGGGTCAGAGGGTTTGCTCCTACGAAACAATATAAAATTTCTATGGCCTATGAAGGGGGTTTTAAAACGGTTGGATCTATTATTGTGTCAGGTCCTGAGGCTCGTGAAAAAGCTAAGAAGTTTGCTGAGATTTTTTGGGAGAGACAAGGGGAATCTTTTGAAGAAACTATCACAGAGTATCTTGGATGGAATGCTTGTCAGGCTTCTCTTGGTGGAGATCAAGAGGCATGTGAAATTCTTCTGCGCTTAGGGGCTAGAGATTTTGATGAAGAAAAATTAAAACGCTTTGCAAAATCTATTCCAGCTTTAATTTTAAGTGGGCCTCCTGGTGTGGCTGTAGCAGGTGGAACATCAAGACCACAAGTGATTGTAAACTACTGGCCAGCTCTTATGGACAAAAATTTAGTTTGCCCTGAGATTAAACTTCTAGGAAAAAAAGAAGCTTGGGATAAAGTAACTTCTACAGAAGAGGGTAATTTTGAACTGAGCTTTTCTTCAAAAAATCAAGTAGCTGAAAAGCCTAAAAACTCTCTCAAAGAAACATTAGAATTTCTTGGGAAAGGTTCTCTCCACCCAATTTCTTGTATCGCTCTTGGTAGAAGTGGAGACAAGGGAGATAGTTCTAATATAGGAGTTCTTGCTCGTACTCCAAAAGCCTATAAATTTTTAAAAGAAATTTTGACAGCTCAAGTGGTGAAAAACTTGTTTGCAGAAATTTGTTTTGGAAAAGTAACACGCTATACTCTTGATAATCTTTCTGGTTTAAATTTTATTTTAGAAGAAAGTCTAGGAGGTGGTGGTAGTATGACTTTGCGATCTGATGCGCAAGGGAAAACTTTTGCACAAGCTCTTCTTAGACAAAAAATCTATATTCCTAAAGAAATTTTGGAAGAGATAATTTTATGAGTGATTTAGAACTTCATTATGAAAAAGTGAGTGAGAGAGAAGATACTGTTGCTTTTATTACTTTAAATCGACCAGAGTGTGCTAATGCTCTTAGTTTTAAAATGATAGAAACTTTTTCTTCTTTTCTAAAAGAGATCAAAGAAAAAAAGGAGTGTCGAGCACTCGTTTTGAGAGCTTCTGGTAAACATTTTTCAGCAGGGGCTGATCTTGGTTGGATGAAAGCTTCAAAAGAAATGACAAGGGAAGAAAACTATAAAGACTCTCTTGCTCTCAGTACTCTGTTTGAAAGACTTTATCATTTAAGAGTTCCTACTATTGCAGTTGTGAAAGGATCAAGTTATGGAGGAGCTCTTGGTTTAGTCGCAGCTTGCGATTCTGTGATAGCCGCAAGTGAAGCCCAGTTTTGTTTGAGTGAAGTAAAAATGGGTTTAGCACCTGCTGTGATTTATCCTTATTTAGCAAGAAAAATTCAACTAGGTGTTTTAAAGCGTCTTGCTCTTACGGCAGAAGTTTTTGGAACAGATTATGCTCAGAAAATTGGGCTTGTGAATTTTTCGCTCCCTAGCCACGAGCTTTCTGCTCAGCTTAAATCAGAACTTTCTCTTTTTCTTGCTTGTGCTCCTCATGCACAAGAAGAAATAAAAATGTTGCATCATAAAGTGATTACAAATTCTTTTAAGCAAAGCTATGATACGGTGGAATTAATTTCTGGGCTACGTGTGGGAGAAGAAGCTCAGCATGGCCTTAGTTCTTTTTTTGAGAAAAAAAAACCTTTGTGGGCTTTGAAGCTAAGAGAAGATTGGAATCCTCATGTCTAATAGAAGTATAAAAAAAGTTTTTATAGCAAATCGTGGTGAAATTGCAAGACGACTAGCAGAGACAGCTAAAAAATTATCCATAGAAGTGGTCTGTATTTGTGAAGGCACTCCTCCTTCTTATTTGCTTGGCCTTGTGGATGAGTTTGTTTTTGTGGAAGAAGAAAATGTAGCTCTTTACTTAAATGCAGAAGCTATGCTTTCTTTTGCAAAAAAAAAACATTGCGACGCCATTCACCCTGGTTTTGGTTTCTTAGCTGAAAATGCAGACTTTGCTGCTCTTGTCGAGAAATCAGGACTTATTTGGATAGGGCCTCGAAGTGATGTTATCAAGCTTATGGCTGATAAATCAGGAGCTCGTGAGATTGCAGAAAAAATGAATGTCCCCTGTCTCTCTGGCTTAAACCGATTTGTTCTTGGAAATAAAACAGACGAAAAAAATTTAGAGAAATTTTGTGAAAAAGCTTCTTTTCCTCTGCTTATTAAAGCTGCTTTTGGTGGTGGTGGAAAAGGTATGCGAGTCGCTAAAAATAAAGAAGAGCTTCATAAAAATTTAGAAGCAGCTGCTCGCGAAGCAAAAAGCTCTTTTGGAAATGATACTCTTGTTATCGAAGAGTATGTACCAGAGTCTCGTCATGTAGAAGTTCAAGTGATAGCAGATTCTCATGGTCAGGTAAAAATTTTAGGTGATCGCGATTGTTCTGTTCAAAGAAGACATCAAAAAATTATTGAAGAAGCTCCTGCTCCACACTTAAGTGAGGCGCTGAGAACAAGGTTGCATGAAGCTTCTTATAAATTAGCTAAAGGAATAGAGTACACTTCTTGTGGGACTGTTGAGTTTCTTGTTCCTTGGTCTATGGAGCTGAATTCCTCTGTCAAAGATTCTTTTTATTTCCTTGAAATGAACACAAGACTTCAAGTGGAGCATCCTGTCACAGAAGAAATTTTTGACACAGATATCGTAGAGCTTCAGTTTCAAGTCGCAGAAGGTAAAGCTTTGACAAAGGAAGTTATGGCAAAAACTTCATCTAAGCATTCCATTGAAGCTCGTATTTATTTAGAAGATCCAAAGAAAAATTTTCTACCATCACCAGGTCTTGTTGCGGGTTTTGTTCCTTTTCATCAAAAAGGTATTCGCTGGGAAGTTGGGATTGATACAGTAGATACGGTGACAGGACGATTTGATCCTATGGTTGCTAAGTTGATTGCAACAGCGTCTAATAGAAAAGAAGCTATTCATTTAATAGAATCTGCTTTGCAGAAAACTTTCCTTCCTACTGTGGCTAGTAACCAAAGTTTTTTATCAGAAGTTTTTCGTGACAAAAAATTTTTAGATTCAGCAGTGAGTACTTCTTATTTGAATCATTATGGAGAATCTCTCCTAAAAAAACTCTCTTTGAGAGAAGGAAAAAATCAAGTTTATCTTGAAGAAGTGTGTGACAAACTAATTTCTCAAGTCTCCCAAAAAGGAGGGCTGATTGATCGAAGCCTTTTTGATGTGGATCGTGTGAAAGATCTTTCTTTTTTGGGAACAAATTTATTTTCTGCTAAAAAAAATGAATCCCCTATTGAAAATCAGTTAGTTAGAAAAAGTATCTTCACTCAGGCAAAAAAACCAAATGATCTTATTTTCTATTATAGTTTTTTTAACACTTTGATGGGTAAAGAGGGATCATTTCTTCATCTGACTCATTATGAGCCTGAAAACAAAGAGAAAATTTATTTTTTAGGGTATAATGGATTTATTTTTAAGAAAATTATCCGAGAGAAAAGATGGCTCCAGGGAAGGGAGCAGGATTTATCCAATGCCTCTGATATTAAGTCTGAAGTTCCAGGAAAAATTATAAAAATTCTTATAAAGCCTGGAGAGAGAGTTTCAAAGAACCAGTCTTGCTTTATTTTAGAGTCCATGAAAATGGAGTTTGATATGAAAGCTTCTAGAGACTGTATCCTGTCTAAAATTCTTGTAAAAGAAGGTGATCAGGTAGAAGCTTCTCAAGTCCTAGCTAAACTAGAGGCACCTAAAAAACCTGCTTGATCTTTTTGTTCCTCATTTCTTCTTTCTAGCTGGAAGCCAAAAAATAGGAAAAATATTTTTTAGGGAGTTTCTCTATGCAGCTAGATAATTTTTTTATGAAGAAAGCTTTTTATTATCTCTCAGGAGGAGGGCTTGATGAAGTTGAGTTGTCTCTTCTTTTTTATTTTTTTTCTAAAGGAGAAGATTGTTTTGAAAGTTTTTTGGTCCAACTAAAGGATCTTTCTGTTGTTGTGAAACAAAAAGACAACATAATTTTAGACTCAATCTATAATTTGCAATCAAAACGTGTGATCAAGCTAAAAGAGTCTCAAAAAGGGAACTCTTTTTTTAGGCCTAGTACTTTTGCTCTTAATGTGAATAAAAACTTTGAAGAGTGGAACATAGACTCAGTAAAGAAGTCTGTAATACATTCAGAAGTATCCACCACAGAAAAAGTAGAAAAAGTTTTTAAAATAAAACTTGTGGAAAATAAGTCTCTCTACGAAGACTCAGACAATCAAGCAAAACTTCTGGTTGATTTTTATATTGGTGTCAAAGGGATTTCTGATCATGAAAAAAAAGATCTTATTAAGGATGCCCAAGTTCTTATTGGAACTTATTCTTTTGAGGCTTCTCTTTTTGTTTTGAAACATTTTTATGAAAAAATTAATTCTTTTTCAGATCTTTTGAAAAATTGGGGGAGTTACCAGGGAGCTCTTCAAAAAGAACTCCAGAAAATTGATTTTATCGAAGCTAAAAAGCAACATGACAAAGATGACAAAGAGTTTTGTGAAGTAGCTAGGAAGTGGATTCTTCTTTCAAAGGAAAAACTTTTAACAGAAGAGGAGACAAGAATCCTTGAAATTTTAATCGAAAACTCTCATCCAAGGCGTCAGCTTTTTTGGGCCTATAGATTTAGAGATAACTACCCAAATCTTAAAACTTTTTTTGAAGAAAACCTGAAATGCATGCTTCCTGTCACCACAAAAGGGCATCCTGTGAAGAAACGGGATTAATTGGAATCTATCTAATTTAAATCCCAACTGACGAGGGTATTAGAGTGTTTTGATAATGTTAGGCGTAAATAGCTAAATTTATTCCACTTTATCTATAATTTAAAAAAGTCTAAAGTTTTTTTAAAAAAAGTCGATAAAGAACAGGTCGGTAGGAATTATTAAATAGTTATGTGGAAAATTTTTTTATGAAAAAATCATTTTTAATCAAAACTGGAGTTTTTTTATTCTTCAACGCGTCGATTCTTAGTAAGACTGTTTATGGAAGAGATGCTAGTTTAGATCCTCTTTTAATCGCTGAAAAATCCACAACAACAGCTAAAAAGTCCACATCAACAGGGACAAAAAAAGCAAAGAAAAAACAGAAAACAATCAAATTTAATCTTAGCACTCTTGGATTTGAACCAACAGTGACAAACAGCTATACAGTGAAGTCAGGTGAAACTCTCTCGCAATTAATAGATAGACTTAACACAAAATTACCAAAAAGGTCTAATTTTACAGAAGTCATTGAACAAATATTAGAATCAAAAGGAATCACAGAATTACCTGTCCTTATTGATAAACTTTTTAGTGGTTCTCAGGGTGGAACTGAGCTGAAAGACATATCTGATATAGAAGATGGTGATGAACTGTCTTTTTCTGCTAGGATAAAATTTGAGGATTATCTACAAGGCGCTAATCTTGGGACTTCTGATTTCAATGGATCTAATTTAACAAGTGTAGACTTCTCAAAGACTGATCTTAGGAATGCTCTCCTTTCCGAGACTAATTTTAAAAAGGCTAATCTCCAAGAAGCTAATCTTAGCAATCGCAATTTATACAAGGTGGATTTTACAATGGCTGATCTCCAAAAAGCTGATCTTAGCAGTAGCCATTTAGAAGAGGTGGATTTTACAATGGCTAATCTCCAAAAAGCTAACTTCACAGATGCTACTTTTGGCTCCGAAGTTAATTTCAAAGGGGCTGATCTCACAGGGGCTATTATCTCAAAAGAGCAACTTGAGAAAGCTATCGGAGTGACAGATAAGCAACGAGCTCAAGTTGTGGATTCAGAGACTAGTACAGAGCAGAATTAGAATCTATAAAAAGAAGAATGTTCATTCTTTTCAGATGACTCAAAAAAATAAGTAAGTAACTACAATAGCTTAAAAAATACGGCTGTACTTTGCTGACTAACTTTGATACTCTCTCTTCAGTTTAAATCATATTTTTAAAGAGACCTCCTCTTAAGAAGGTCTTACTGGAGTAGAGACATGAAAAATTTTACATGTATTTCTATGATTTTGTTTTTTGTTTTTTTTTCAAAGATTTCTTTTGGAGCTAGTGCGAAAAGAATGAAAAAAGAGCAAATTGCAGCTCAGCTTATGCAGATTGCTTATAGAGGTGAAGAAGACTCTTATAAAAAGTTTGAGCGTCTTGTAAGTGAGTCTTTACAAATTGGTGTTTTTGAGAAAGAAATTTTAGAACTCTTTGCTAAAAAGACGACAAAAGATAATAATATAAAAAATGATTCTCTAGAAGAACAAGCTCTTCAGCTTGCTCTTTTTTATGGTCGTGAAGAAAAACTTAAAATTTTTATTGAAAAAATAAAACAAAAATTACGTCAAAAATTGCGTCTTAGTAATTTTTTAAGAATAAGAAGAATGTTACCATCTAAGATAGTTGCTTCTCCTTCTGTTTCTCCTGTTCCTTCAGAGGGAGCAGAGGAAGCAAAAGCAAATATCTAACATTTTTTAATACGAACCTTCCAAAATCAAAACAAAGTTCACTTTACCGAGGAGCTTTGTTTTTTTTCGTATCTCTTTTAATGATCCAAAAATATAGTCTTCTTCTTGTCCTGAGATATCAAGGGCCAAGAGAGCTTTTTGTTTTTCTCCTAAGAGTTCCTCAAAATGCTCAAGCAGAGCCTCTCGTCGATAGGGAGCGTCTAAAGTGATAAGAGGTTTTCCAATCTTTATATACTTCTCTAGTTCTTTTGCTCTTTCTTCTTTTTTACGTGGTAAAAGCCCTGTGAAAATAAAGCCATTTATAGGGAAAGGGCAAGCGCTCATAGCAGCTATAATAGAAGAAGGGCCAGGAATAACTTCAAGAGGAGTGGAGAGTTGATGGGCAATGGCAGCGATTGCAGATCCAGGGTCACAGAGGGTTGGGCTTCCCTGATCGCTCATATAACAAACGGTTTTTCCTTTTTTGAGTGCTTTTCTCACTTCTTCAAGAGTGTCTTTTTGTGTGTGTTCATTGAATAGAAGAAACTCTCTCGTAACTCGAGAGGCTTTAAGAGCTTGTCTCGCAGGTCTTGCTTCTTCAAAGATAACAAGATCTGAGTTTTTGAGAGCTTCTTTTGAGCGAAAAGGGAGGTCCTCCTCTTTTCCTAAGTGATTAGAAGCCATGATGAGGCCTATTTTTTTCTTTTTTGTTACAACGTCTTGTTCCATACTTTCTTTCTTACCGGGTATGTGAAGGGTTCGGGAAGCTCTTTATCGCTCTTTTTTGCTGTAAATCCAAGCCTATTCATGTATTCTTCCCTCTAGATCTTACAGATTGGGGTATGTCGCTTTTTTTAGCAAAATTGCTATTTTTTGCGGGCTTTCTGAGGCAGCCCTTCATTGGAGGAAATGTTTTCTATGGCGGTTTATGGCCCCCATTGTCTGAACCAAGGGAAAATTCCAACACATGTTGCTATGATTATGGATGGCAACGGTCGTTGGGCGATGAGTCAAGGTCAACAAAGAACTTGGGGGCATAATGAAGGTGTTTCCAGTGTCAGGAAGGTGGTTCGCTATACCAATACACTTGGTGTTAAGTACTTAACTCTTTATGCTTTTAGCGAGGAAAACTGGAAGAGGCCGAAAGCAGAAGTAGATTTTATTTTTTCTTTGATTGCTCGTTATTTAAAAGCAGAAATAGAAGAACTTGATCGCCAGAATGTTTGTGTAGCCTATATTGGGGACTTTTCTAAACTAGGAGACGATGTGAAAGAAAGCCTTGCCTATGCTGAAAAAAGGCTTTCAAAGAACACAGGCCTCACTTTAATTATTGCTTTGAGTTATGGCTCTCGTTCTGAAATTGTTCATGCTTGTAAAAGTTTACTTGTAAAAGTTCAAAGCGAAGAGATGGGGATAGAAGAAATTGATCAAGAGGCTTTTAGTCGCTTTTTGCAAACATCTTCTTACCCAGACCCGGATCTTCTTATTCGAACGAGTGGAGAGCTAAGGATTTCAAATTTTCTTTTATGGCAACTTGCGTACTCAGAGCTTTATTTCTCTGATAAAATGTGGCCTGAATTTGAGTCATGGCACTACCTTGAAGCTGTGGCTCAGTATCAACAACGAAAAAGACGCTATGGAACGATTCATAGTCATTAGAATTGTTTCTTTCATTATTTCAAGTAGGATTTAGGTTTTTAAATTATGTTTTGGAAAAGAGCATTAACAGTTGTTGTGGGTTTGCCGACCCTTCTTTATATTTTGATTGTTCTACCTCCTCAGGTTGTTTTTGTTTTGTTTTGGGTTTCTTCAATGGTGGTGACCTTTGAGTTTTCAAGGATGTTTTATTTGCCACTTGTTGAGAAATTTTGTGAAAAACGAGAAAAACCCCACCAGTACTCTCGATTTTTTGTAGTGGTTCTTTGTGCTCTTTATTTTTTTCTTGTGACTCAGCTTGGTTTTCCTGTTGTCAGTTTGCTTTTGCTGTTGATCTTTCTTGATATTTTTATTCATTTTTCTATCAAATCTTCTCCTGAATTTTTGGTGGCTCATGTGCTTTTTTCTTTTGTAGCTATTGGGTATTGTTGTTTGCCTTGGATTCTTCTTTGGGATATTTATGAAAAAGCTCCCGGGGCAAAACTTCTTTTACTTCTTCTTGTGATTGTGATGGCAAGTGACATGGGAGCTTATGCTATAGGTTCTCGTTTCGGGAAACACAAGTTTGCTCCTCTTCTTTCTCCTAAAAAAACTTGGGAAGGTTTTTTAGGTGGCTTAGCTTCTGGTGTTCTTGGAGCGTTGCTTTATAATTATTTTGCAGAAGCTCTTCCTGGACACTGGATTTTAGTTGTTCTTTGTAGTCTTGGCTGTTCAGTGATGGCAGCTATTGGAGACCTTGTTGAATCTTCTTTTAAGCGATTTTCTCGAGTAAAGGATTCAGGGAATATTCTCCCTGGGCATGGGGGATTGTTAGACCGTGTAGATGCTATTGTCTTCACCGTTCCTTTTTTCCACTTTATCATTTATTGGTTATAAATTTTAAAGAAAGATCATTTCATTATGTTAACAGAGTTTCTTTCTTACCCTCTTGTGGCTGTTCTTTTTCTTCTTGGTGTTCTTGTATTTGTTCACGAGTTTGGGCATTACATAACGGCTAAAATTTTTCGTGTGGGTGTTGAAACCTTTTCTTTTGGTTTTGGCCCCGTGTTAGTTTCAAAAAAGTTTTTTGGAACACTGTTTCAAGTGGCTTTAATACCCCTTGGTGGTTTCGTTAAATTAGCAGGATCCTATGAAGGAGAACCTGTTCCAAAAGAGTATGAAGGAACAGAACTTTTTCGAGCAGCTCCTTGGAAAAAAATTCTTATTTTAGTAGCAGGGCCTGCTTTCAATTTCTTTTTAGCTGCTATTATTTATGCTAGCTTGTTTTCAGTTGGTTTTAAAAAACTAGACTCTGTTGTTGGTCTTGTAAAGAAAGAAAGCCCAGCTGAACAAGCAGGTCTTCTCTCAGGGGATCGTCTTCTTAGCTTAGGAGGTAAGAGTTTTAATACTTGGGAAGATATGAGTAAGCTGATTACTGAGTCTCCTGGTAAAGAGCTTGATGTCACTTATGACCGGTTTGGTCAGGAGTATAAAACAAAAATCACACCAGAAACTTTTTTTGTTCCAAGTCACAAAGGAGGAGAAGAAGCTGTTGGTCGTATAGGGATTGCTCCTATTTTTTGGCCTCCAATCGTCAGTGTCTCTGCTCTTGAAAGTATAGCTTACAGGCTTGGTTTGAGAACAGGGGATTTTGTTCAATCTGTGACTTACAAAGAAAATGGAAGTGAAACGCTTCTCGAAGAAAAAATTTCTGCTTGGCATGAGTTAGAGTTTTTTCTTGGTAGAGTTCTTAATAATAATTTGGAGCATGTGTCTCTACAGGTGAAACGAGTTTCTGATTCAGAGCTTGCCTCTATTCCTTTTGTCTTAACAGTCGAGGAAAAAAATAATTCTTTTCTACTTCAAGATAGTACTCTTTTTGCTTCTTTTTTAGGTTTACGCTCAAGTGAGCTCACAGTCTCATTTGAAGATAAAAAAGAACCCTCCTCTAGTCTTTTAAAGAATCACGATATTCTGATTAGTTTTCAAGGAAAGAGGATTAGAGATATTTTTGATTTAGAAAAAGCTTTAGAAGAAAACAAGAGCAATCTAGGTTCTCTTACTGTTCTAAGAGAAGGTAAAGAAATCTCATTTGATTTTCCTTTAAAAGAACTAGAAAGGCAGTTACCTTCTGGTAGAGAGTTAATTTATGTTCTTGATGTTTCTTTTTTAGCAAAAGGGGTTTCTCTACCCTATAGAGTAGAGAAAGCAGAATCTATTTTTTCAGCACTTAGTTTTGGCATTGCTGAAACATATAATATGTCTATCAAGTTTTGTGAGTCTCTTTGGGGACTTATTATTGGACGTGTTCCGCTGGCCTCTCTTGGTGGCCCACTTCTCATTGCAAAAACAGCAAGCGAGTCTATTAAAATGGGCTTTGAAGTTTTTTTTATGATTATGGCTCTCATCAGTATCAATCTTGGAATTGTGAATCTTGTGCCCATACCTCTTCTTGATGGAGGGCGCATTGTGATTGTTACTATTGAGTGGGTAAGAGGAAAAACTCTCAGTTTAGATGCGCTTGAGAATTTTCAAAAAATAGGTTTTGTGCTAGTTTTTTCTCTTTTTATATTAGCTATGTATAACGATTTAAGCCGCTTTTGGGCTTCTGCTATTCAAGACTTTGTGGGTATGGGAAAATGAAAGTAAGACTTTATTTAGATACGAGTATTTTAGGTTTAGCTTTTGCGCTAACAGATGAACATGGGAAAATTCTTTATGAAGACTACACATCATCTAAAGGGGCAGCTAGTCTTTCTTTATCTCTTAGTTTAAGAAGTGCCCTTGAAAAATTAAGTTTGAATGAGTCTCATGTGACACTAGTTGTTGTGTCAAAAGGTCCAGGAACCTTTACAGGAATTCGGATTGGACTTGCTTGGGCAATGGGTTTTTGTACAAAAGCTTCAGGTCGACAGCTTCTTGGGGTGTCTTCTTTGTCTTGCCTAGCTTCTGCTTTTAGACAAGGATCCTCTAGTAAAAAGACTTCAATATTATTAGCAAATACAAAAAACACAGGGTTTTTAGCTTCTTCAGAAGAAAAAGGGTCTCATTTAAGTTTTGTTGAAGGTTTCCTCCCGGAAGTGGAGAGATGGGAGACCTTGTTTGTAGACTCTTTTTATGAAAGAATAGAGCGTCTAGGGATTAGAGAAATTTCTAAAGAGGATTTAGCGCGTCAGGCTCTCCAGGCTATGATCTCTCAAGTGAATATTTATGATCAAAGCCTTGTGGCAAAAAACTCCTTTATAGAGCCTCTTTATTTAAGAAAATCTTCTGTGGAAGAAAAAAAACAATGAAAAAAAAAACAGTGACTCCTACCATTAACAAGCCTGTTTATATACTTCCTAATCTTTTTACTACTGGGAATCTTTTTTTTGGTTATTTCTCTATTTTGAAGTCTATGGATGGGGATTTTGTTGTTGCAGCAGCAGCAATTCTTTTAGCCAGTATCTTTGATGTACTTGATGGTCGTGTAGCTCGGTTAACCAATGCTGCGAGTGCCTTTGGTGTCCAGTATGATTCTCTTTGTGATTTAGTTTCTTTTGGTGTAGCTCCAGCTATTCTTGTTTATCAATATTCCCTTGGTGGTCTTGGGCGCATTGCTTGGGCTATTTGTTTTATGTATGTGGTTTGTGGTGCTCTTAGACTAGCTCGCTTTAATGTTCAGTCCCATCTTGGGGATGAGGTGGATGGTTTTGTTGGTATTCCTATACCAGCCCCTGCTGGACTTCTCAGTACTTTTGTAGCTTTTATGGAAGGGCTTAAAACCCATGAAAATGAAGGCCTTTTGTGGCTTGTAGATTTTGCCTATAAGTGGGATTTGTTTACAACAGGTACGAAGTACTTTCTGCTTTTCTTGGTCCCTCTTCTCGCTTTTTTGATGGTGAGCAATATTCTTTATAGATCTCATAAATCTCTTAATATTAAAGGGATTAAAACCTTTCATCTTTTAGCGCTTCTTGGTGTTTTGGTTGGCTTGCTTGCGTATAAGCCTTCTTTGATTGGCTTTCTTTTCTTTTTGATTTATGCCTTTAGTGGAGTTTTTGAGTACTTAATGGGGTGGCAACATCCTGTGGATGATGAGCATATTTTTGAGACTTCTTATGAAGATCCTTAAGAACTTCTTGGTGTTAGGCTTTTTTTTAGGGAAATATGAAAGAGCTTTGTAGTTTTTTTGACCCTTGCATGCCATTTCTATAGTATTTGTTGTTTAGGTCTTCTTGATCTATAATGAAAGAGTCTATAGAAAAAGTTAGGTATGTTAGAAAAAGGAACAAGTCTTATGAGATATATCCTTTGTTTATTGTTACTGTTGAATCAGACAGCCTATGCAAGGCTTGATTTTGACTCTGGAGACAAGAAAGGGGATACTTACGAAGATCCTACTAATAGACCACCTAGAAGTTTAGGGTTTTTTTCCCTTGATATTGGTATCTCTTATTTCTATTTGACAAATGAAAAAGTGCGCGATGGTCTTAAAAAGTATTATGGTGCTGTGAATTTACTTCCAGTTGTGAGAGGGGCTTACTTTTTTGACTTAAATCCTTTTGCTATTGGGATTGGTCTTCAAGTGTCTTATATGAAAAAAAGGGCAAATAGTTTTTTAGATACGAATGCAACAACTAGAAGTAATGGTACAGAGGTTCTTGTTTATCTTCCTTACCAATTTTTTTTAGATTTCAAGTACTCTCCTTTTAACTCTTTTCTTGTGCTTGACACTTGGGTTGGGTATGAAGAGGCTTTTGTTCAAAATAGAAGATCTTGCAGCAATGCTTGTAATTCAGATGGGAAGGCTTGGATTTCTGAGTTTGGAAAATACTGGAACTCATATTTGGTGCTAGGTGGAAGTGTTGGGTTTTCTCTTAAAGGTTTAACAAGAAACACTGCGCGTTCAGAACGCGGTTTTTTAGAGCCTAGGAATATTTTTATAAAACTTTTTTATGAACACGATATTAATCTTGGAATGAATGGACTTATAGGAGAAAGAAAGGTCACATCAGTTTTGGATATGGCAAAAGGTCATGGCGGGCTTTCTTTTTCTTTTGAAATTTGATGGAAAAAATGACGAAAAACCCTTCTTCTTACACATACCTGATCGATATTTCTTACATTGGAAAAGACTTCAATGGATTTCAATCTCAGTCTGATGGAAATGGCATCCAAGATCATCTAGAAAAAGCTATAAGCACACTTTTGCGTAAAAAAGTTAAAGTTAAAGGAGCTTCAAGAACAGATCGCGGAGTTCATGCTTTTTCTCAAAAAGCTGTATTTGTTCTTGAAGAGGTTTTAGATACATTTAGATTTTTAAGAAGTGTAAATGCGATCTTAACAAGAGGCATTTCCATAAAAAGTGTAAGTGAAATCGAAGCAAATTTTGATCCTATCAAAAGAGCCCAAGCAAAAGTTTATCGATACAGTATTTGGTTTGGTCATTGTTATGACCCTTTTGTTTCTCCGTTTGTTTGGGAAATTCCAAGAATAGCAGATAGAGAGCTTTTTGAAAAAGAGCTCAAGCTTTTTGAAGGAACCCATGATTTCACTTCTTTTTGCAACACAGATAGTTCTGCTAAAACAAAAACAAGAACAATTCTGAAGACTCATGTAGAAAGTTATGAAAACTCATGCGATCTGTGGATTTTGGGAGAAGGCTTTTTGAAGCAAATGATTCGTATCATTGCTGGCACGTTAGTAGAGCGTTCTCTTGATAAAAAAGAGATCCCAACAATTCCTGAACTCTTAAAATTAAAAGATCGTGTACGTTCTGGACAAACAGCTCCAGCAAAAGCTTTAAGTCTTGTGGAAATTTTCTATAATAACCCGCCAGACCTTTTGTCTTATATAGAAGAAAAGAAGAAGAAAGCCTTTCTTTATCGTTAGCTAGTTAATCCAAGAAGATTTTTTGAGGTTTGTTTTAGTGAAAAATATTTTTTCTATTTTACTTTTAATTTGGGTTTGCTCTGGTTGTCAAACTTTGGATTCGCAAAGAATAATAACTCCTTCTAGAGATGAAAAAACTTATTTTTCTGAGTGCGAAAAAAATGGAGGTTTTGCACAAGCAGAAGTAGTTCTTCGTAATAAATTGCGTTATCAGGGTGACTTTGAATGGGATATTAAAGGTGAAAATTTATATTCTTTTTCTCTTCTCAGTCCTTTTGGAGAAACTATTTTTAAAGCTGAAAAAGAAGAAAATTTGATTTCTATAAAAGGTTCTCATCTGGATCAAAATTTTCAGCTAAGAGTAGATAAAAATGACTTTCTCCACTTGAATAATCACTGGATTGCTCTTAAGTCTTCTGAGTTAGGTTGCTTTTTAGGAGGGAAGTTTTCTTCTGCTTGGCTCGAACTTCCTTTTTACTCTCTCAAAAACAAGAAAGAATATTTTATACCTGATGGGAAAAGACGTATACTTCTTAAGTTTCCAGAAAATAAAGACGATTTGACATGTGCTGAGATTTCATGGCAGAGTTTTTGGATTTTTAAAATTTCTCGAATTCACATCTGTTTCAAAGAAACTCCAGTGAAGACTTCATCTCTTAAGCTTGATGATAGTTTCCAACTGGAGATAGAGGATGTTTATGGAGAAGGGATTTGATCTCATGACAGAAAACATTTTGGAAGTAGAAAATCTTCAAATCAGCTATCCGTCTTCTCTCGGAGAAGAGGCTGTCGTTCGCAAGATTTCTTTTCAAATAAAACAAGGAGAAGTAGTTGCTCTTGTAGGAGAATCTGGATCTGGTAAAACTCAAGTTTCTCTTTCTATTATTCGTCTTTTTGCAGATGAAGCTAAAGTAGCAGGGGAAATTATTCTAGCTGAGAGAGGAGATCTTCTTTCTCTTACAGAAAAGCAGATGAATAAAATTCGTGGAAAAGATATCTCCATGATTTTTCAAGAACCTATGACAGCACTCAACCCAGTTTTTACAATTGGTTTCCAAATTGTGGAAGCTCTTATAGCACACAAAAGTTATTCTAAAAAAGAAGCGAGAGAACGAGCTCTTTATCTTCTAAAACAAGTAAAAATTCCAAACCCAGAGACTCGCTTAGATGAGTACCCCCATGAACTTTCAGGGGGGATGCGTCAAAGGGTTTTAATTGCTATTGCCCTAGCTTCTCAACCAAAACTTTTGATTGCTGACGAACCTACAACAGCTCTTGATGTGACAACTCAAGCTGAAATCTTAGACCTCCTAAGAGAGCTGCAAAAAAAATCAAAAATTTCTATTTTATTCATCACCCATGATCTTGGAGTGGTAGCTGAACTTTGTGATTCTGTTCTTGTTATGTATCGAGGAAAAATTGTGGAACAAGGAAGTGTGAAAGCTATTTTCGAAAAGCCTTCTCATCCTTATACAAAGCTTCTTATGGATTCTGTTCCAAGGCTTGGTGAAAAATTAAGAGCTCAAGAATTGCCTCCTTCTTCTCAAAAAAAACCATCTGATAAGTCATGTATTTTTTTTGAACGTTGTTTTCTTAGAGATCAGGATATTTGTGGTTCAAGTGAGCCGCAGTTTAAAGTTTTATCTCAGGAACATAAGTCGGCTTGCTTCTTTCCAGAAAAAGTAGGAGACAAAAAGTTATGACAACACTTTTGAAAGTTTCTTCTCTTTCTAAATACTACACTGTTAAAGAAGGTTTTTTTAGAAAAAAAGCATCCATTTTAAAAGCTGTGGATGATGTGAGTTTTGAGATTGAGTCAGGTGAAACTTTAGGACTTGTTGGAGAGTCTGGTTGTGGTAAGTCGACACTTGGAAGAACAGTGTTAAGGTTAAACGAAGCAACTTACGGAGACATTCTCTTTAAAGGAACATCTTTAGCAAGTCTTGGTGCTAGAGATCTTCGTAAAATAAGACGCTCTATGCAAATGATTTTTCAAGACCCATACTCTTCTTTGAATCCATTTATGACTGTAGAAGAAACTTTAAAAGAACCTTTTTATGTCCACTCTGTAGGAACATCTTCTGAGCAGGATGAGTGTATTCGTTTTCTTTTGGACAAAGTGCGGATGCCTCTTTCTTATTTGAAGCGGTATCCAAAAGATTTGTCGGGCGGTCAAAGACAGCGGATAGCTATTGCAAGAGCTCTTGCTTTGAAACCTGATTTTATCGTTGCAGATGAGCCTGTGAGTGCTCTTGATGTTTCAATTCAATCAGAGGTTCTTCAGTTACTTTCTTCTTTTAAAGAAGAATTTGGCTTTTCTTGTCTTTTTATTTCTCATGATTTGGCTGTCGTAGAACAGATTAGTGATCGGGTAGCTGTTATGTATTTGGGTTCTCTTGTTGAAATAGCAGGGAAAGAAGATTTGTTTTCATCACCGAAGCACCCTTATACAAAAGCTCTTCTTGAGGCTGTGCCTAGGCCCGTTTATGATGAAGAGCGCAGAAAAAAAAATTTTTCTCTTAAACCATTAGATGAAAAAATGCGTTCTCCTCTTGGCTGTGCTTTTTATTCTCGTTGTCCTTTTGCAACAAGAATTTGCTCAGAGGTGAAACCTATGCTAAAAGGTGCTGGCAATAATCCGTTTAATCATAAAGTGGCCTGTCACCATGTAACTTAGGGGCTGATACGATTGCCCCTTGCTTTTAAAGGGAGAGGCTTTGACGACTCAAGCATTTAAATTAAAAATTGTTTTAACAGGTGGCGGGACTGCTGGCCATGTGATGCCTCATTTAGCTCTTCTGCCTGAAATGAATAAGCGTTCTTGGCATGTTTTTTATATTGGAACAAGCCGTATTGAAAAACATTTAATTTCTGAATGCGGTGTTCCTTTTTATACGATTTCTGCAGGAAAGTTACGCCGCTATTTTTCTTTGGAAAACTTTCTAGATTTATTTAAGTGTGTGTTTGGTTTCTTCCAGTCTCTTTATTACCTCCTGCGTTTAAAGCCTGATCTTGTTTTTTCAAAGGGTGGTTATGTAAGCGTGCCTGTTTGTTTAGCTGCAAAAGTGCTTGGAATCCCTGTGGCAACACATGAGTCTGATGTGACTCCTGGTCTTGCCAATAAAATTATTACAAAAGTTTCCCGTAAGATTTTTTATTCTTTTCCACAGAGTAAGAAATACTTACCTAAAGATGCTTTCTATATTCCGCTGCCTGTGAGAGGAGAACTTTTTCAAGGCTCTAAGGATCGAGCTCTCAAGCTGTGTGATTTTAAGAATGAAGATCTTCGACCCGTTGTTCTTATTATAGGAGGGAGTCAGGGGGCTTCTCGTTTGAACCAAATATTTTTATCTTCGCAAGAAAAATTTTTAAAAGTTTTTCGTGTGATTCATCTGACTGGCAAAGGGAAACAAACAGGCTTAAGGGTTCCTCATGCTTACTATGAAAAAGAGTACGCAGGTGAAGAGCTAAAAGATTTTTTAGCCTTAGCTGACCTTGTTGTGAGTCGTGCTGGGGCAAATAGTATTTTTGAGTTCCAAGCTTTGAACAAACCCATGGTTTTAGTTCCTCTTTCTCAAGGGTCAAGAGGTGACCAAGTGGTTAATGCTAAAGCCTTTGAAGAACAAGGACTAGCACTTGTAAGAGCTGAAAAAGATCTGACAAGTGAGAGTCTTCTGTTTACTTGTGAGGAGGCTTTACAAGTGTTAGAGATTTTTTCTGACGTCTCTGCTCTAGAGCCTTCTCAAGAGGCTTTGAAAAATAGAAATGCTTTTCTTGATCAACTAGAAGGGGTTTGTATCAAATCTCATTAGGTTGGTTAATCATTTTAAAAAATGCGCTAAAGGAAAATAAATTATGTCTTCTGATAAAAATGTTCGTGTTCGTGTTGCTCCATCTCCAACAGGGGATCCACATGTAGGCACAGCTTATGTGACACTCTTTAATTATGTTTTTGCAAAACAAAATGGTGGCAAACTAATTTTGCGAGTGGAAGATACAGACCAAAATCGTTACCGAAAAGCAAGTGAAGAGCGTATTTTAAAGGGACTTAAGTGGCTTGGGCTTGGGTATGATGAAGGTCCTGATGTTGGAGGTAGTTATGGGCCTTATAGGCAGTCTGAGAGACTTCCTCTTTATAAAAAATATGCGGAAATCTTAGTAGAAAAAGAAAAAGCTTACCACTGCTTTTGCACACAAGAACGCTTAGCAGAGGCTCGTGAAACTCAAAAAACAGAGGGTGGACGCTTTGGTTACGATCGCCATTGTCGTCATCTGGATAAGAGAGAAGTTGAAAAAAAGTTAAAAGAAGGCATCTCTTCTGTGATTCGTTTAAAAATGCCAACTCAAGGAGAGGGTAGTTTTATAGATGAACTAAGAGGCCCTATAACAATTGATTATAACCAACTAGATGATCAAATTCTTATGAAATCAGATGGATTTCCTACTTATCATTTAGCGAATGTTGTTGATGATCACGAAATGAAAATAACTCATGTCATTCGTGCGGAAGAATGGATTTCTTCTACTCCAAAACATGTGACTCTTTATGAAGCTTTTGGTTGGGAAAAACCTCAATTCATTCATTTGCCTCTTCTTAGAAATACAGATAAGTCTAAAATTTCTAAAAGAAAAAATCCTGTGTCTCTTGATTTTTATAGACGCAAAGGAATTCTACCAGAGGCAATGATTAACTTCTTAGGTTTGATGGGTTGGAGTTTTAAATCTGAAGAAAGAGAGAAATTTTCCTTAGAAGAAATGGTGTCGTCCTTTAAATTTTCTGATGTCAGCTTAGGTGGACCTGTTTTTGATCAAAAGAAACTCTCTTGGCTCAATCAACAGTATATTCAATCTATGACACAAGGGAAATTTTTAGAGCATTGCAGAGAGGAAATGTTTTCAGAAAATATTTTAAAAAGCATTTATCCACTTGTGAGAGAACGATTAGACTCTTTTGATGAATTTTTTGAAAAGTTTTCTTTTTTCTTTACACTCGATTTGAAGTACGAAAACCTATCTCTTGTCCCAAAAGAAAAGACAGTAAGTGAGATGAAAGTTATTTTCTCAGAACTTAGTTTGCTTCTAGATGAAATTGACATATGGAGCTTAGAAACTGTGACACAAGTCGTGAGCTTTTATTTAAAAGACAAGGCTTTGAAGCCTAAGGAGTTCTACATGCCTCTTCGTCTTATTTTGACTGGAAGACAAGATTCTCCTCCACTATTAGAAACTATGGAAGCTCTTGGACGCGATGTAGTTCGCTATAGACTTCAATGGGTTTGTGATCATATTTTTACTGGCTGAACCTTGTTAATGTGGTAGTGTGTCCTTCTGACACAACAGGATAGGATGTTTAAACCTTGAAAATTAATAAAATTAAAGAGGCTTCGTCCTCATCTCTATTACCAGTTATTTTATCGTGGTTTGTTCATTTGCTTACAGCTTCTTCGGGAGTGTTGGCTTTAATTGGAGCGCAAGCAGCGTCAGAAAAAAATTTTCGTATTGTTCTTTATGTTTTAGTGTTCACTATTATTATTGATGCTGTTGATGGGCCTCTAGCTCGTCTTGTTGGTGTTAGAAAACATACTCCTCATTTTAATGGAGCTATGCTTGATTATGTCGTGGATTTTGTCACGTGGGTTTTCTTGCCTGCTTTTTGTTTGATTCAATCAAGTTTTTTTACTGAAGAAATTCGATTTATATTGGCCTCTTTTATTGTGCTGAGCTCTGGTTACCAGTTTTGTTGTGAAGATTTGAAAGCAAATCCTAATTTCTTCAAACGTTGGCCATCTGCTTGGAGTATTGTGATTATCTGTCTTTTTACATGGCCTGTGCATGAAAAGATTTTTCTTGCTGTGATTCTACTCTTTGTTGTTCTTAGTTTTGTGCCTATTTATTTTGCTCATTCATTAAGAGTTGATGTGAAATTTACTGGTAAAGAATCTTTTGATCGTTTTCTTGCTAAGCTTATGATTTTTTCTAGTATTTTCTTTTTACTGGCTTTGCTTGTTTCTGTTTATTTCTATCCTGATGTGACAAAATCTTTTTTCTATTTTGAACTGATCTGTGTCACTTGTTATGGAGCGTTAACAGCTATACACAATATTGTCTTTTACAAAGACTTATACCTTTCTTCTAGCCAGTAAGGTCATTTACTTTTTTTTATTTCTTAATTCCCTAACCCAAAATTTCAGCAGAAAACCACCGAGCAGGATAAGTGTGAGAGCACCTGCAATTTGCATCATAAAGAAAACAGTGAAAGAGTAACTATCCGCATCAGGATTGTAGTGAAAGCAAAAGAGAAGAAGTTGCTCCATCACTGTTCCGATTGTTCCTTCTGCAGCTTCAAGAAGAGCAATTTTTAGATCGTTATGCTTAAAATCAATGCCATAGAGGTAGCGAGAAATTTTCCCTTGAGGAGTAAGAAAAGTGAGCAAGGCTGCATGAGCATATTGTTCAATTTTGGGATCATATTTATAGAGAAATCCAATTTGCTGAGCGATAGCTTTTATGTTTTTTTCATCTCCTGTTAAGAAGTGCCATCCCTCTTTTGCGGATTGTCTACCATAGTTTTTAACATAATTATGTTTTTTCGCTTTAGCAAGTTCATGTCCCTCTTTTGGATTCACACTAATTGTGAGAACTTTGTATTCTTTCCCTATACTCCACTCAAGGGACCTTGCGCTGACAGAAAAACCATTGAGCACAAGGCTACAAAGCTTTGGACATTGGTAGTATCCAAGAATCAAGATCACAGGTTGTTTCACATCAAAGTACTGAGAGAGTTGGACTTTGTTACCGTTTTCATCTGTAAACTCTAGGTGATTGATATCAATTTTTTCGCCGAGTTTTTCATCGACACCAATTCCTTCAAGGCTTCTTGCTGATTGTTTACTATTGGCTTGACTGCGAGGGGGTCCTCCTATCTCGCAGGAGGGAATAAGAAAAAAAGAAAGAAGAAGAAATAATTTAGTGATGAGGGACTTCTTCAGAAGAGAATTTTTTAGCATTGAAAATTTCATTGTGAGGGACATAAGCATCAGCTTTCCGGAAAAGGACATCAGATGAAATCAGTACGATAAAGATCGCAAGAAAAATAAAAGATGAGAAGAATATAACTCTATTCTCAGTAGAGTCAAATTTTAATCCCATAAAATAAAAAACCACAAGAGAAGCTTTAATTGTAGCGATCAGCATAGCTAGCGGAAAGTTGAAATAACCAAAATCTACATGAGCTGCTGCCACTGTTAATAGAGTGAATATGAGAAGAGTTCCAAAAATAATGGAGCAATTTTTTACTGAAAGAATGTGATGATGAGTGTTCATAGTTTGTATTCTCCTTTTGTCATTATCGAATGAGGTACAAGAGTGGAAAGAGATAAATCCATACAAGATCAACAAAGTGCCAATAAAGACCGACAAGTTCTACAGGGGTGAAATATTCTGGGCCAAATTCTTCATTTTTTGCTCTCATCATAATCCAAAAAATTAGTCCAATTCCAATAAGAACATGAATTCCATGAAGACCTGTCATCATAAAATAAATAGAAAAGAAAATAGGTGTTTTATCATGTTCCACTGGGTGAGAAAACATACCAGCCGGGAGAAGGCCAGCATGAATTTTATGGGTATACTCAAAGTATTTTACAATGAGGAAAATAATTGAAAATAAAATAGTAAGAGCAAGATATTTTACTGTTTTCTTATGAAGACCTCTTTGAGCAGCGTTAACGCCTAAAGCCATTGTAAAACTAGAGCTAATGAGAACAGCTGTGTTAAAAGCTCCTAGTTTCCAGTTAAGTAAATGACTTGCTTCAAGAAAAGCTTCTGGATGAGTTGATCTAAAAAGTGAATAGGCAACAAAGAGAGGTGCAAAGAAAAGCACTTCTTGCAAAAGAAAAAGCCACATTCCTACTTTGCAAGAGTCAAACTCATGGTGAGCATCTTTAAAGTGGTGAGCAAAATGATGTTTTCCTGGAGCTGTTTGTGTGTGACTCATGACAAGTCTTTCCCTTATGATAAATAGATTAAGTCTACTTGAATTCTCGACTAATTTTTTTTAAGCAGCTACTAACTATGATAGTCATAAGGTCCTTTTGTCACAACAGGTTGTGTTACAAAGTTTTCGTAGTACGGTGGTGAAGAGGTATTCCACTCCAGAGTATTTGCTCCCCAAGGGTTACGAGGAGCTTTAGGACCTTTATATGCGCTAATAATAAGAAAGAGAAAAGTCCAGAAAATACCAAGAGCAATCAAGAAAGATCCAATGGTAGAGACCTGGTTGAGTTGAGTATACTCAGGAGGATAGTCGTAGTATCTTCTTGGAAGGCCTCTAATTCCCATCACAAATTGTGGAAGAAAAGTTGTGTTAAAACCAATAAAAATAATAAAACAACCAATTCTTGCAGGGATTTCTAGATACATTTTACCAACAAATTTGGGGTACCAATAATGAAGTCCTGCTAAAAAAGCCATGATTGCACCACCCACCATCGTGTAATGGAAGTGAGCCACAACAAAGTAAGTATCAGTTAAGTGCACATTGAGAGGTAGTGTTGCTAAAAAAACTCCTGTGAGCCCACCTACTAGGAATACAAAAAGAAAAGAAAGAGCGTAGAGCATCGGAGTGTCAAGGCGCACAGATCCTTGGTACATAGTAGCAATCCAACCAAACATTTTAATCCCTGTTGGCACAGCTACGAACATAGTGATGAGTGAGAAAATAAAATTAGCAGTTTCTGATTGACCTGAAGTGAACATATGATGTCCCCAAACCACAAAAGAAACTAGCGCAATACCAAACACAGCAACTGCCATCCCCCCGTAACCAAAAATAGTTTTGCGAGAAAATACAGGGATAACTTCATTGATAATCCCCATCGCTGGTAAGATCATAATATAAACCGCTGGGTGTGAGTAAAACCAAAAAAAATGTTGAAATAAGACAGGATCGCCACCAAGAGTTGCATCAAAAATTCCAATCCCCATAATTCTCTCAAAGGTGAGAAGCATGAGCGTAAGTGCTATGACAGGTGTTGCAAGCATTTGAATAATATTGGTAGCGTAGAGACACCAAACGAAAAGAGGAAGTTTTGTCCAAGTAAGTCCAGGGGCTCTTAGTTTATGAACAGTTACAATAAAATTAAGGGCTGTTAAAATAGCTGCAAATCCCATTAAAAAAGCACCAGCTAAAACTAAGATAGTAGCTCCGCCAGTACGAATAGAATAAGGAGTGTAGAAAGTCCAACCAGTATCAACACGGCCAACGAAAAGAGTGATCACGGCAAGTAGAGCGCCTGACATGTAAACATAATAAGAAATAAGGTTCAGTCTTGGAAATGCTACATCTCTAGCCCCTAGTTGCATAGGAAGAATGATGTTTCCGATAGCTGATGGAATGAGAGGCAAAATAACCATGAAAGTCATGATAGTGCCGTGATAAGTGAAAGCTTGATTGTAAGTGTTAGCATCGATAAAGGTCTTTGTTGGTCCCCATAGTTCAGTTCTTAGAATAAGTGCAAAAATACCACCGACAAGAAAGAAAATAAGAATAGAAAAAAGATACAGAACCCCAATGCGTTTATGATCAAGAGATGTAAGCCAGGATTTTATCCCTTTCGAATGGTTAAGATAGTTATTTTTCTCTTCTTGGTCTGTTGTCGTATCAGAATACATCTTTTGAGCTCCCTTGGAACGTGAACATGTTAGGAAATTAATCTTTTAAACTTTTAATGAAAGCTATGATATCCATTATTTCTTCTTCTGAAATTTGACCTTGGAAAGAAGGCATAACTTGTGGATAGCCCACAACGCCATCGCTGTTTGGTTTTAATATTTTATTGCGAATATAGTCTTCGTCTACTAAAGCAGTTTTCCCACTTGTTAGTTTTTCTGTGCGTCCAAAGAGATTTCTAAAAGAAGGTCCTATGAGAGCTGATCCATCAAGAGAATGGCAACTTGTACAAGCGTATTTTGCGGCAAGCCCATCGCCTCTTTTTTCAGGAGGTATAGAAAGATCTCTTTCTGTTTTTTCTTGTGTACGCCACCACTCAAGCCATTCATCCTGTGGCAGAACTTTTAGTGTGGCTAGCATATTTGAATGAAGACCACCGCAATACTCTGAACAATAAATCACATGTTCTCCTGGTTTGATAGCTTCAAACCACAGTGCTGTATAGAGCCCAGGAACCACATCTTGTTTGACTCTCATGTCTGGAATGAAAAAACTGTGAATCACATCTTCTGAGGTCATAAGAAGTTTTATACGTTTACCGACAGGAACAATGAGTTCTCCAACAGTGTTCTTTCCGTTGTTATAAGCAAATTTCCAACGCCACTGTTGACCGATGACGCGCACTTCGAAAGAACCTGCTGGAGGTCTGTGCATTTTTTTATAAACAAGCCATCCCCATGCAAATATAAAAAGGACAAGAATAGTTGGTACAATTGTCCACAAAATTTCAAGAGAAGTATTACCGTGTGAGTCTATAACTTTGTCCACTTTTTTGTGATGATACTTATACACAAAAGCAAGAGTAATCCCAATAAGAAGTACGAAGAAAAAGATACTAACCCACATGACAAAGCTAAAAAGGTCATTCCACCAAGATGCAACATGGGATCCTGTTCCTGGCAAAAGATATGAGAAGGCATTTGTATTCACAGCTAGTATCCCCTTCAAAGTGACAATCATTTTAAATAAGGTTTTTTTCGAATACCCTGAAAACGTAGCATTTAACCTATTTCTCGATAGGATATAGACATTTTGTTTTTGACCAACCAGCTTTTAGAAGGGTGAGGAAAAAAACTTTTGCCACTCTATATCTAATCTTTGCTTGAGAGCAATGAAAAATTCATTATTTTTTCTATACTTACTGAGAAAGATTTTCATTGAAATCAAAGGAAAAATTTATAACTTTGATGGCCAATCTTGATGAGAATTTTTTATTGCTGTATTAGAGGGGGAGATTATTTTTTAACTCTTTAATAAATATTTTAATTACGAAGGGCCATTATTTTTTTAAAAAATAGGCATTTTAAAATTGGATAAAGGACAAAGCGGTATGGAGTTGTTTCCAGAAATTGAGCCATTTGATAGCGGTTATTTAAAAGTTTCTTCTTTGCACACTATCTACTACGAGCAGGTTGGAAATCCAAATGGGAGGCCAATTGTTTTTCTTCATGGAGGACCAGGAGGTGGTATAAGTTCTTATCATCGACAATTTTTTGATCCCAAAAAATGGAGAGTTATTCTTTTTGATCAAAGAGGTTGTGGAAAAAGTAAACCTTTTGCTGAGCTCAAAGAAAATACAACTTGGGATTTAGTTGAAGACATAGAAAAATTAAGAAAATTTTTTTCTATTAAAAGTTGGTCTGTTTTTGGTGGGTCTTGGGGCTCTACTTTGGCCTTGGCTTATGCTCAAACTCATCCTTCTGTGTGTGAAAAGCTCTTCTTGAGAGGTATATTTCTTTTAAGGCAAAAAGAAATCGATTGGTTTTATAAAGAAGGTGGTACTAGTCGTTTGTTCCCTGATCTTTGGGAAGAGTATCTTAAACCTCTTTCTGTTCTTGAAAGAAAAGATCCTATCTCTTCTTATTATAAAATCCTATCAGGGCCCCCTTCTAGCAAGAGATCAGAAGCAGCAAGAGCTTGGTCTGTCTGGGAAGGGTCTACTTGTAAACTTTTGAGAGACGATGAACAAATTGAAGAAAGTGCAGAAGAAGAGTTTGCAACTGCATTCGCGCGTATTGAGAATCATTATTTTGTGAATCACGGTTTTTTTAAGGATGAGAATGAACTTCTAAAAGGGGTTGAAAAAATTAGGCATATCCCTGCTGTGATCGTTCATGGTCGATATGATGTGATTTGTCCTCTTGAAAATGCTTGGGACCTTCATAAAGCTTGGCCTGAAGCAGAGTTTAAAATTATAGAAGATGCAGGCCACTCTTTAAGTGAGAAGGGGATTAGGTCTTATCTTATGAAAGCTCTTCAAGCTTCATAGTTGACAGTGAGTTTTTGAGGAGAGTTTAAAAATTCAAATTTATCTAAAAGTCTTAGCAGGCTTTCTTCTGCGGAAACCTGTCGAGCTTCTTTTATTGAGAACCATTTTAAAGCAAGAGACTCATGAGAAATATTGAGTGTTTCTTCGTTTGTTTCTAGTAGAAATCTAACGTCTAAATGGAGATGCTCAGGTTCATTTAGTCTTGCTGGAATCACATGAATATCAAAATCTATTGGAAGAGGTATGTCTTTAGATTGAGAAAGAGAAGAAAAACTTATATTTTTTAGCCCGGATTCTTCTCTAGCTTCTTGCATAGCAGGAATAAGTAGGTTTTCAACACCATCACAGTGGCCTCCTAGTTGGAACCATTTGTTTAATTTTCTGTGGTGAGTGAGAATAATTTTCTCAGTTTTTGGATTAAAAATCAGCGAAGATGCTGTGAAGTGACCACTCAAGTTTGTACGCTCAAAAGGTTTTTTTTCTGATAGAAAGAAATGTTTCATTTTTTCTAATACTAAATTTTCTTTTTCAAGTGAAAACCAAGGCTTGTCTTTGAAAAAAGGTTGAATTTTTTTTTGATATTCTAAAATGAACCCTGGTAAGTCTAGTGATTTTGGAAAAGTTCTTTCTGTGGGCATACATACTCCCTTAGTTTCTTCAAGTGAGAGGATTTAAACAGAATCGAGAAGAGTAGTGTCTATGGTCCTTCCTTGTCAAGAATCTTTGAAAGAGGAATAGGCGCTTCAGGGCTTCTTGTTGTGGTAGTAATTTAGCGGCTTCAAGCTTGACATTTCGGCTTTTTTAGGATAGAATACGGCCTCTTGATCACGCAAAAAAAGCCCAGTAAAGCTTTAAGATTATTCTCTTATTTTGCTTGTAGCCAAATATTCAAAAGGAGCTTACCAAAGATGAAGTCAAACGTAGAAGAAATTAACTCTGTCCAAAGGAAAATTAATATAACTGTCCCGCAGGAAAGAGTTACCAGAGTTTTTGAAGAGGTGTCTCGTCGCTATCAAAAAAAGACTCAGATTCGTGGTTTTAGAGCAGGGAAAGCTCCTCTTTATCTTATTAAAAGTAACTACGCAAATCAGATTTCTTATGAAGTGAGCGAATCTTTACTGGATGGAAGTATTCGTAGTGCTATGGAAGAGCACAAGATTCAACCTATTTCTAGGCCAACTGTCACAGCGTTTGTTGAGCCTGTAGAAGATAAAGAATTTACGTTTTCTGCAACTGTAGAAATTTTTCCAAAGATTCCATTAGAAGATACTTATAAATCTCTCGAAGTGTCTTATCCAGTGAGAGAATTTTCTGAAAAGCTTATGGAAAAAGAACTAGTAGAGTTAAGACGCTATTATGCGACAACATCAAATGTGGAAGAAAACGAAGTTTCTTTGGCAAAAGAAGGACATTTGGCAGTTATTTCTTATGACGGTTCTATCGATGGGAAAAAAGTTGATCAATTTTCTGGAAAAAATATAAGAGCTGCTATGGGTCTTGGTGAAATTCCAAAAGAAATTGAAGAGGCTCTTGTGGGTATGAAAAAAGGTGAGAGAAAAGAAGTGGATATTCTCTTTGAAGATGAGTCACCTTTCAAAGGAAAAAAACTTCATGTTTCTTGTCACGTAGAAGATATTCTTAATTTTTCACTGAGAGAACTAGATGATGATTTTGCAAAAGAGCTAGGGCATAAAAGTTTAGAAGCTCTTAAGGAAATTATGAGAGTTCAGATTGCAAAAGAAATAGATAGTTACAATAAGTCTTCAAAAGAAAATTCTCTTTTAGAAGTTCTGTCATCCAAAGTTTCTTTCGATATTCCGCCAGTCATTTTAGAGCAAGTGATTGATGGTGTGTTCTATGAAATGACAGATGGAGTGAAAGGCGCAAATGATCTGCTAAAAGATAAAGCTGTTCGTGAAAGACTTGTTCCAGAAGCAACTAAAAGAGCAAAGAATACTCTTCTTCTTTGGGAAGTAGCAAAAGCAGAAAAAATTGACGTTTCAGATGCCGAGATAAAAGATTATATTAGAGAATCTCTTGGTGGCAAATCTGATGAATCTAGAGTCACTGAGATTTTTGCTAGCTCTAAAGATAAAATTCACGAGACGCTTGTATTTGAAAAAACACTAGAATTAATGAGTAGCTTTACAAAGTTCCAAGTTGAGATTCAAAAGTAAGCAAAATCGTGAATTTTTGTGAGATCCCATTTTTAGCGAGTGTCTTCGCTTCTTCGAGAAATCTTTGTTGTATGTTGTTTAATCTAAAAAGCTAGAGGTGACTCCATGAGCTTGGTTCCTGTTGTTATTGAAAGTACGAGTCGCGGTGAAAGGTCTTGGGATATTTATTCTCGCCTGCTGAAGGACCGCATTATTATTCTTGGAACTCCTATCAGTAATGAAGTTGCCATGACCGTGGTAGCCCAATTTCTTTTTCTAGAGAGTGAAGACCCAGAAAAAGATATTCATCTTTACATCAACTCACCAGGAGGCTCTGTGACAGCTTCTCTGGCTATTTATGATGCTATGCAACATGTGCGCCCCGATGTGAGAACTTATTGTATTGGTCAGTGTTCAAGTATGGGTGCTTGGTTATTAGCAGCTGGACAAAAAGGGAAGCGTTACAGTTTGCCAAATGCTCGTGTCATGATCCACCAACCTTTGGGGGGAGCTACAGGGCAGGCTACTGATATTAAGATTCAAGCAGATGAAATTATTAGTACAAAGGCTAGGCTCTGCCAAATTCTTTCTAGGCATACTGGGAAGTCTATTGATAGTATTGTGAAGGATCTTGATCGGAACTTTTTTCTTTCTCCAGAAGATGCAAAAGCATATGGTATCGTTGACGAAGTCGTTGGCAGTGTGAAAACAAATAAATTGATGGCTTAAGACTTTTTTGAGTTTATTTCAAAGGGTAAAGCCGGAGAGAGAGCTTATTAACCCAAAGAATGCTCCTCTGGTTTCATGATGGACTCGTTCTTTTGATGACGGAAAGGGACCTAATCAATGCCTTCTAAAGATAGCGGATTGCATTGCAGTTTTTGCGGAAAAAATCAAAGAGAAGTGAAGAAGCTCATCGCTGGCCCAAATGTTTATGTGTGTGATGAGTGTATTCAACTTTGTAATGACATTATAGCAGAGGAGGTTGAGAAAGAGGAACTCCTTGATGATAAGCAGAAAATTCCAAATCCAAAAGATATTAAAAAAATCTTAGATGATTATATCATAGGGCAGGAGCAGGCTAAAAAAACTCTCTCTGTCGCTGTACATAATCATTATAAAAGAATTGAAACTCGTTTGAAGGATACAGTGAAAGACGAGTTTGGGGATGTGGAACTTTCTAAGTCAAACATTCTTCTTATAGGTCCAACAGGAAGTGGTAAAACGCTTTTAGCTCAAACTTTAGCTCGTATTCTTAATGTTCCTTTTACCATATCAGATGCTACTAATTTAACGGAAGCGGGTTATGTAGGGGAGGATGTCGAGAATATTATTTTGAATTTATTACAGAGTGCTGATTATGATGTAGACATGGCTCAAAAGGGAATAGCCTATATCGACGAGATTGATAAAATTGCTCGTAAAGGAGAAAACCCTTCTATAACAAGAGATGTTTCTGGAGAAGGGGTTCAACAGGCTCTCTTAAAAATGATTGAAGGGACTATTGCTAATGTGCCCCCAAGAGGTGGTCGTAAACATCCTCAACAAGAGTTTTTACAGGTAGATACAACCAATATTCTATTCATTTGCGGTGGAGCTTTCTCTGGACTAGAAAAAATTATTTCACGCCGGATGGAAGTTTCTTCTATGGGTTTTGGTGCTGATTTGACCCAAAAAAGTTCTAAAGAGCAAAAAGATATTCTTTTAAAGACGCGCACAGAAGATCTCATTCAATTTGGGATGATTCCTGAATTTATCGGAAGAGTGCCTGTGATTTGTTCTTTGACAGAATTAGATGAAGCAGCTCTCATTGATATTTTAAAAAGACCAAAAAATGCAATTATCAAGCAATTTCAGAAGCTTTTTGCTTTTGAAGGGGTGAGTTTAACTTTTGCTGAACCTGCTTTGAAGGCTATTGCAAAAGAAGCTCTAAAAAGAAAAACTGGAGCTCGTGGTCTTCGGTCTATCATTGAAGAGTCCATGCTTGATCTTATGTATGAGGTTCCTAGTGATGAACAACTTAGAGAAGTTCTTATCACTGCTGATTTTATGACAGGCAAAGCTGGACCAGTGAAGGTTTATAGTCTTCCAAAGAGTGAAGAAAAGAAAGTCGACTCTAAAAAAACAGATAAAAAGAAGGCTGAAAGCTAATACTTTTTTGCCTCTTATATTCCGCCCTAAACCACTTCTGCCTAGTGGTTCAAACTTTTCTTCTTCAACAGAAAAAAGAAAAAAACTAAATTAAATCAAGTAAAAATCGTAGGTGAGCTTGTCAGCTTTTTGGGAGTCTTATTTTCCTATAAAAAAAATTACCTCTCATCGATTTCTAAAAAGTTACTTAAGAAAAAAGCAAATAACCCTAATCCTATCGGTAATAATTACATACTAGCTCTCTTTATCTGTGTCAGTTTTTACAGAGTTAACTTCTTATCTCCTCTTATCTTTTAGAAGGATGAGCTCTCATGCTCCCTTGACCATTTGCTTTAGGATATAATGGTAAATAGGATCAATAATCACTTAGGGAAGGGTTGTCATTAAAGGAAGATAAGTTGGTTTATTCGCCTAAAGGAGTGAGTGTGTATGAGTGAGGCCCAGAAAAAAAGGAAATATACATTTTCCTCAGAATCAAGAATTCTGCCTTTGTTGCCTCTTAGAGATATCGTTGTTTTTCCCACAAACGTTGTCCCTCTTTTTGTAGGAAGAGAGCGTTCTATTATGGCTCTCGAAAAAGCAATGGCAGGTGATAAATATATTCTTTTAGCTGCCCAGAAAGACGCTAGCTTTTCCGAACCAAGCGATAAGGATATTTTTGAGATTGGAACAATAGCTCATGTGCTTCAATTATTAAAGCTACCAGATGGAACAGTGAAGATTTTAGTAGAAGGATGCCAAAGAGCGTTTATTGAAGATTTTATTGATGAAAATGGTCATTATTCAGTGAAAGCAAGAGAGATTGAAGAAAAACATGAAGATTCTGTTGAGCATGAAGCTTTGTTGCGCGAAGTAAAAGTTTCCTTTGATAGTTACATTCGAGTGAACAAGCAAGTCCCTCCTGAAATGCTTATTTCTATTAATCAAATTGAAGACCCTGGTAAACTAGCTGATACTTTAATCACGTATTTAAGTGGACTTAAACTGGTTGAAAGACAAGCTCTTCTTGAAGAAAATGATATTTTTAAAAGACTTGAAAGTCTTTATCAATCTATTCAAGCTGAAATTGAGATTATTAAAACAGAGAAAAAAATCAGAGCTCGTGTAAAAAAGCAGATGGAGAAGACTCAACGGGAGTACTATCTAACAGAACAGATCAATGCTATTCAAAAAGAGCTCGGTGAAAAAGACGATCCAAGAGCAGAAGCTTTGGAATTGGAAGAGCAAGCTAAAAAGAAAAAGATGCCAAAGGATGCAAAAGATAAGATTTTTAAAGAAATAAAAAAGCTTAAGTACATGTCTCCCATGTCAGCTGAAGCAACCGTGACAAGAAACTATATAGACACGGTTCTTTCTCTTCCTTGGCTAGAATATTCTGAGGACAAAGATGATGTTAACTATGCAAAAGATATTTTGGATCGCGATCATTTTGGCCTAGAAAAAGTAAAAGAAAGAATTTTAGAATATTTGTCTGTTAAAACTGTGACAGAAAAAATGAAAGGGCCAATTCTTTGTTTAGTTGGGCCACCTGGGGTAGGTAAAACTTCTCTTGTAAAAAGTATTGCTGATGCACTAGGTCGGAAGTTTGTGAAAATTGCTTTAGGAGGTTTGAGAGATGAGGCTGAGCTGAGAGGTCATAGAAAAACCTATGTAGGATCTATGCCTGGAAAGCTAATTATGGCCTGTAAAAAAGCAGGGACTTCAAACCCTGTAATTCTCCTTGATGAAATTGATAAGTTGAGCGCAGACTATAAAGGTGATCCTTCTTCTGTTCTTCTTGAAATTTTAGATCCAGAACAAAATAACATATTTAGTGATCATTATTTAGATCTGGAGTATGATTTATCCCAGTGTCTTTTTGTTGCCACAGCAAATTCTTTAGAAGGTATGTCAGCCCCTCTTCTTGACCGAACAGAGATTATAAAACTTTCTGGTTACACTGAACTCGAAAAAATAGAAATTGCTAAAAAATATTTAATTCCAAAGCAACTGCAAGCTAATGGTATTCAAGACCAGAGAGATATTTCTTTTACAAGAGAGTCTCTTGTGTTTTTAAGTCGACACTACACAAGAGAAGCAGGAGTTCGTAATCTTGAGAGAGAAATATCTTCTGTGGTGAGAAAAATAGTTCATCACGAACTTATGAAAGAAGGAAAGAAAAAAGAAAATTTAGAAACAACAGTAGTAAATCCGAAGACTTATCACAGAGTTGCATTCGATTCGCCTCTAAAGATAACTCCTAAGATGATTAAGTTCTATATTGGATTTGAAAAATTTCGTTATGGAACACAGAATTTAAAGTCAGCTATTGGCCTAGCCACAGGTCTTGCTTGGACTCCTTATGGTGGTGATGTTCTAACTATTGAGGTTGTGATTTTAAATGGCCAAGGAAAACTCTTCATTACAGGGAAGCTTGGGGATGTGATGCAAGAATCTGCACACGCAGCTATGAGTTATGTGCGTTCTCGATCTAGTTTTCTTGGGCTTGCAAAAGATTTCTATCAGAAGATTGATATTCACTTACATGTGCCAGAAGGCGCAACTCCAAAAGATGGACCAAGTGCTGGTTTGTGTATTGCAACAGCTTTAACAAGTGCTCTCATTAAAAGACCTGTGAGCAATAACGTGGCTATGACAGGAGAGATTACACTACAAGGTCGTTCTCTTCCTATTGGTGGAATGAAAGAAAAATGCTTAGCAGCTCACAGAGCTAACATCAAAAAAATTCTTTTCCCGATAGATAATATAAAAGATATCAACGAGGTTCCTCAATCGATACAAAAAGACATTGAATTTGTACCCGTGTCTCATATGGATGAAGTTCTCATTCATGCGCTTGTGTGGGATGCTGAAAAGAATAATAAAGATGGCTTGTATCAAAAGCTTCAAAAGACAAGCCATACAGATGATGTCGAAATCACAAAGAATCATTAGTCGGACTTGTCTTTTGTACCTTTTTAAGGTAGAGCTGAATTGTTTCTACTTATAAAAAGTGTAATTTTATGACCATAAAATTAGATCCTATCTTTGTGTCATACTTTTTCTTTGCAAAAAAAATAAAACTTTATTTTTTTTCTTTTTTAATAATTTTTTCTTATCATCTTTTTTCTTCATCTTTATCAAAAAAAGAATTTGTAATGGATACAGGACTTCTTTCTGATTATAAACTGAAGTCTGGTTATGATCCTTTCAGAGCGTATTTAATGCAACCGTATGTTGTAGGGGATAATTTTGTTGATTATTTTGCGTTTTTTTCTTTTAAGTATAAAAGTGAAAAAATAAAATTTAAAACTGAATATTCATTTTGTAAGGATGTAACAACTTCTTTTTTAGCTAGATCTACTTTAAATTCTTTAGATATAAACCTAAGAGACTCTGAAGTTAATAAGCTTTCTTCATCAAAATTTCAATGGAAAACATATTTTTCGCATCAATTATTTTCTTCTTTTTCTTATTTTTCTGGCTTTGACTTAAGTATAGAAAACTCTTCTGCTTTTCTTCCTGAGTACTTAATTTATGAAAGAACCTTAGCGTCTCAGACAGAAAAAGAAGCATCTTTTTATTTTGGTTTTTTTTATCATAACCCTCTTGGGAAATTTGGCTTAAGAATCCCTTTTAAGGTTGAGAAGTCTTCTATATTAGGCCTTAAGAGTAACAATTTTTTTGTTGGGAAGAATCCTTTTTTAAGTTATGACATCCTTTTTCAGTCAAAAAGATTTTTGGATGGATTAGCAAAATTTTATAGCCAATTTTCTTTTAGGCAAAAGAGGTTTAATAAAGGTTTTTATAACACGAGAAAATTTTCTTGGAGCGGTCGTTTAAAGATTAATTTTGAAAAATTTTTATCTATTGATACGACTTCTATTTTTGCTTCTAAAATTTATACTTTTGATCGTAGTTATGAAGAAGAATTTTGGGTCAATGTTGAGTATCTGTTTTTAAAAACACAAAAAGTAAGTTTCCGTTACGAATTTCTAAAATCTCGATTTGAAAAAAACAAAGAATATAGTTCTGTCTCCCAAAAAATAGCAGTGAGTTATTCCTTGAAGCTTGGTTATACAATATGAGGTTTTTGTTTCATGGATAGAGATGTTTTGTTTAAAAAATGGGGAATTGCAATCACTGGAGGTATAGCCTCTGGGAAAACTTATGTTTCAAGCTGCCTGAAAGAAAAAGGTTTTTTAGTTTATGATGCTGATGAAATTTCTCGTGAAGTTTCGCAAAAAGGCTCTTCTTGTTATGAAGAAATTTGTAAAAATTTTGGGAGTGATCTTTTAACCCCAACTGGTGAAATTAATAGGAGAGAGTTAGCTAAAATTGTTTTTTCTTCTTCTGAAAAAAGGGTGCTTCTTGAATCTATTGTGCATCCAGCTATTCAAGAAAAGCTTGTTGAGAAATTAAAAGTAGATGGTTTTTTTGAAAAACCTCGCTACTGGTTTTATGAAGCAGCTTTGATTTTTGAAAAAGAAAAAGAAAATATTTTTTTTCAAACTTGGCTTGTTTTTTGTTCGAAGAAAACTCAAGTAGAACGTCTAAAAATAAGAAATCCTGAATTAACAGAAGATAGTATTCAAAAAATTCTGGATTCTCAGATGAGCTTTGAGCAGAAGGAAAAAAGAGCAAGTTTTTTAATTGATACGGATATGCCAAAAGAAAAAGTAAAAAAAATTTTAGATAGCTGGTTTGATTTGAAAGTTTAGAAGAGAAATAAATTTTTTATTTTTTCTGAGAGTTCACTATAATAAGGAGTGAGCTCTTTTTTGACAATTTGCATTTTTTTATCAGGGATAAGAATAGTGTCTGGATTATATTCGAAGTGAACACTGCTTAGGATTACAAGACCTTCTCCATGTTGAATTCGAACAATAGCAGCTTCTTTATTTTCTTCATAGATTGCTAGCACTTCAATATGGGGTGGTAGAGGTGCCAAGGCTTCGAAGTAACCACCTCCATTATAAAAGACTTTTTGAGATGTACTTTCTCCTTTAAAAACAACAGAAGCGGCATGGACACCAGAACTTGTAAATGGATCATAATTTTTGTCTCCAAACAAGGGACCAATAACAGCTCCTGGGTAGAAAGAAAGATTACGTTTCTCATTAACAGAAAATTGAGGGTTTTTGGGATTAAATTTGACTTCTGTTCCGAAGTAGTAAGCTCCTGCACAGATACCTAAAATAGAACCACCTTTTTTCACAAAACCATCGAGAATTTTATTTCCATCTCCTTTTAATTCTGCATGATAAGGTCTGTCTCGACCTCCAGGAAGAATAAAAAGATCTCCTTTTTGAAGCTTACCATTTTTTAGTTCACTCGGAGTGATGGTGGAAATGTTAGGAAAAATAGAAGAAAAAAAAGAAAGAGTATTTTTGATTGATTCAAGACTTGTCCCTCTTCCTATAGGCCCAAGAAAACTGTCATCATACACAAGAGCACGAACAATGGGTTCTCTTCCAAAAATTGGAAAAGAGGTAGAACTCATAGAAAAAAGAAAAACATAGGAAATAAAAATCTTTTTCATAAAGAGTAGTCACCTCAGTTTTGAGCTTCCTAGATAGTTTTTTTCTAAGAAATAGCCCGTTAGTATAAAGCCATTACAATAAAGCTTTTGCATCTCACCCATCATCAGAGGTATACTCCCCCCTCCAAGAATCTTTTATATGAAAAAAGGCTTCTGATTATGAAACGATTTAAACCTTTATTTCTTACAATAACTCTTATTTTCTCAAGTCTTTTGTTTGCTGCTGGTGGTCGTAAACGTAAGATTTCTTTTTTACTCAAAGTATATAAAATATTTATTTTATTTCTTCTTATAACAGGGTTCTTGTTCTCTAGAGAACTTGATTATACAAAAATAAATATTGATGAGTATACTAACGCTCACATTTTGGTAATCGACCCCAATAAATTTGAAATCACCTCAAAAAGAGCTCAGCAGGAAAACGGAATTTATAGAAATTCTATTCTTTCATTTATAACTGAATCAAAAGCAGTAGCTGGAATAAATGGTGGGTTTTGGAAATTAAATGGTGATCCTGCAGGAATTTTAAAGTGCGATGGGGTATTTTTTGGACTTGCTACAAAACCAAGAGGAGCAATTGGTTGGAAAAGTGGCGGTAAGGTGGTTTTTATTGATCGTCTCTTAACAAAAGAGGAAAACAGCACTATTTATGTTCTGCCACAATCTGGATATACAGAGGGAAAAGATTGGCAGGACCTAACACATATTGTGGGAGGAGCTTTAATACTCATACAAAATGGAAAAATCATCACCGATCACAGTATTGAAAAAACAATAGAATCATTTCGTCTGAGTAAACATGCCAGAACTGCAGTGGGGATTAGGGAAAATGGCGATTGGGTGATTGTGGTTATTGATCAATATGAAAAAGGATTGGGAGGGATGACCATTGCAGAACTTTCAAAATTTATGTTTGAGTTGGAAACTCTACATGCTGTGAACTTAGATGGGGGGAGCTCATCTAAAATGGCAATAAAAGATCAAATAATGAATCCCTCACTGATAGATAAACCCGTCTCAGATGCTATTTTAATTAATAAGCATTTTTCTTCACACAACTAGCGCTCTAAAAAATCGAGAATTTTGTTCAATTAACGGTAGTATTTTTGAACTTCCTAGAGAGTTCTGACCTAAGAAATACCACTGTCATATAAGGCCTTTACAAGAAGCTTCTTGAACCCAAGCTACAATTCGCGGTATACCCTCTCCTCAAGAATTATCCTCAAAAAAAGGAACAGATATGAAACAGTTAAAACTTTTATTTCTTACAACAACTCTTATTTTTTCCAGTTTTACATTTGTTGCTGAAGGTGGTATTTGCGCTTCTAAATCAATCAAAGCAGAAAAAAATAATCCAGCAGCTTCTGCAACA